>Ga0210088_1000025_pt1 | contig 35562 bp, 32 predicted proteins | sample RushMan_CattailN_6_FD_185557 | JGI IMG/M metagenome (GOLD analysis project Ga0210088, IMG submission 185557) | Wetland microbial communities from San Francisco Bay, California, USA, that impact long-term carbon sequestration -... | ecosystem: Environmental > Aquatic > Marine > Wetlands ... | reverse complement strand
TCATCTACTACAACTATTTTCTGATGATGGGATGCTCCGACCGGATGTCTTCCGTCCATTTCGAAATGAAGTCTTTTATGAGTGCTCAAGCCGAGTTTAAAGATTGGGAGAGGTTCACGCTCCAGGGCGTAAATCATGGCAAAATCCCAAGCGAGCACATGCGCCTCCAAACCTTCTGTGCGAGACACCACTTCATTGAGGAAATCGCCGAGACGATTCGGCAACTCCATGGTTTCATCACCGCGCACAAGTGAGATCCTGCTGTCGATGTCCCATCCCACGATGAGAATAGACTTTTGAGCTCGCTTTATCGCTTCGACGAAAGCTGAAAAGTAGGAAGCAGCATCGATCAGGAAAGATATGCGATCTGCATTGGCGATTTGCCAGCAGTTCTTGCCTTCATTCAGAATGGTTGTCTTTTTCACACTAAACCGACGAGCTCTCTAGACCGAATAGAGTTCGTTTATCATTTCGGCCAGCCCTCGCTGCCAGGAGCGCGGGATTATACCGAAATTTTGTTCCATCTTAGCACAATCAAGAACAGACCAGGCAGGTCGAGCGGCGGGAGTCGGATACTCGGAGGTCGTTATTGGAACGACTCTTCTTACCTTGAGTGTTTCTCTCTGTCGTCCTTCGGCAATGATGGCTTCGGCAAAGCCATACCAAGTTGTCTGACCCTTGCCGCAAAAGTGATATGTTCCCCACTGGATTGGCGTTTTACCATCGGCGATCAGCCTGACTATTCTAACCAGGGCGTCGGCAAGATCTCCCGTCCAGGTTGGGCACCCGAATTGATCGGCAACAACTTTAATATCTTCCCTCTCTCTGCCCAGGCGGAGAATGGTTTTAACAAAATTATGCCCTTGGGCGCCAAAAAGCCAAGCTGTTCTGACGATCAAATGCTCCCTCAAGTGGGCACGAACAGCTTCTTCCCCCTCCCACTTACTCCGCCCGTAAATGCCGATTGGACTGGCAGGATCGCTTTCTTTATATGGTTGCCTGCTGTTTCCATCAAATACATAATCGGTTGAAATATGGACCAGTGCAATACTCTGATTCATGCAAACGTCCGCCAGATTTGCAGCCCCATCACGATTGACCGAAAAGGCCAGATCGGCTTCAGACTCAGCCTTGTCGACTGCTGTATAGGCGGCACAATTGATAATCAAGCCAGGAGCCAAATCTTTTACGATGGTAGCAAGTTCCCTTTGGCTGGTGATATCGATCTGCGGTATGTCCAGACCAAACCCTGTATGCTCCGTTTGCACCAAGCGGGACATGAGATCCTGCCCCAGCATTCCGTTGCTTCCTACGACCAGCACTTTCATCAGGAGAATCCTTACTCGAAGATGACATGGTCCTGCAGAATGTTAAGCAAATATTGCCCATAGCCATTTTTTTGCATGGGTTCAGCAAGTCTCCTGACTTGTTCCGCATCGATGAAACCCATTCGGTAGGCAACTTCCTCCACGCAGGAAATCTTTAGCCCCTGCCGTTTCTCAATAGTTTCAATGTAACTGCTCGCCTCAATAAGTGAATCATGTGTACCGGTGTCTAGCCAGGCAAAGCCTCTGCCCAGCAATTCAACTCGCAATTCGCCGCGTCTCAGGTATTCTTTGTTAACGTCAGTGATTTCGAGTTCTCCTCGATTAGAGGGTTTTAGCCTGGTGGCAATACCAATGACATCATTGTCGTAAAAATACAACCCGGGAACAGCGTAGCGAGATTTTGGCTCCTTCGGCTTCTCTTCAATGCTGATGACTTTGCCGCATTCATCAAATTCAACGATGCCATAGCGCTCAGGGTCTCGCACCCAATAGCCGAAAATCAGGCCTCCCTTGTCAATTGTTACAGCCTTGCGGAGGATTCCCTTAAGACCATGACCGTAAAAGATATTGTCGCCAAGGATCAAGCAGACTTTTTTGCCGCCAATGAATTCGCGACCTATGATAAAGGCCTGTGCCAAACCTTCGGGTTTCGGTTGCTCTTCATAGAAAAACCTAATGCCCCACTGGCTGCCATCTCCCAGCAGCACCCTGAATCTAGGCAGATCCTCGGGTGTAGAAATCACCAAAATATCACGAATTCCCGCCAACATAAGGATCGACAGGGGATAGTAAATCATTGGCTTATCATACACCGGCAACAATTGTTTACTGACCGCTTTAGTAATGGGGTAGAGTCTCGTGCCAGCGCCTCCGGCAAGAATGATGCCTTTCCATTGCTGCGCAGGTGAAATGCCTTGCATACCCGAGTCCGAATCAATCATTTCGCAATTCCTGATGGTTATGATTTTTAAGTACCTAAATTCTGCAATACCATTAATGACTCACTGTCATGCCGTGCCGGCGAAAGCCGGCGTCCAGTGGGTGGGCCGAGCTTTCTTGTATGAAACTTCATTAGCTTCTCTACTTTTGCATTTTCTGTTTCCCAACCACAAAGAAACACGCAGAAAAAAGAGAGTTCGGCCAGTGCGGGTTAGGTGCCTGCAAAAGTAACCTGAATGCTATCCGCGAAAAACCAAACATCTTATCCCGATAAAGACCTCTAAGGTGTTCCGTAATGACTCTTGATCCATTGGCGATAGGCACCGGTCCTTACAGAGTCGATCCAATCAGTATTTTGCATGTACCACTCGATGGTTTTTCTAAGGCCACTGTCAAATGTCTCTTGGGGCTTCCAACCCAATTCTTCCTCTATTTTGGTGCAATCGATGGCATAGCGCCAATCGTGACCCGGACGATCCTTGACAAAAGTAATGAGAGATGCGTGCGGCCTGAAAGCAGATTGCGGAGATATTTCATCGAGAAGACTGCAGATTCTTTGCACTACTTCCAGATTGGACATCTCGCAGCGCCCCCCGATATTGTAGACTTCTCCAACACGACCTTGATCCAGCACCATTCTGATGGCATCACAATGATCCTTCACGTACAGCCAGTCTCTTACGTTCCGGCCGTCGCCATAGATCGGCAGCGGTTTTCCCCCCAACGCGTTTAAGATCATCAGCGGAATAAGCTTTTCCGGGAACTGCATGGGACCGTAGTTGTTGGAACAATTGGTGGTAAGGCAAGGCATGCCGTAGGTGTGATGATAGGCTCTTACGAGATGATCGCTGGCAGCTTTGGAGGCCGAATAAGGACTGTTTGGCGCATACGGAGTTCTTTCCGTAAAAGGTGGATCATGGAGGCTGAGAGAACCATAAACCTCATCGGTAGAAACATGCAGGAATCGGAAAGTGTCCCGCCGTGGAGCTTGGAGACTCATCCAATAGGTACGCACCTCTTCGAGCAAATTGAAGGTGCCCACCACATTGGTACGAATGAATTCTTCAGGTCCCACGATCGATCGGTCAACATGAGACTCTGCTGCAAAATTCACAACGGCATCGGGCTTAAATTGGGTCATGACTGTGCGCAGTAACTCGCGGTCGCCGATGTCTCCATGGACGGGAATGTAGCCTGGATTACCACTTAACGATTCAAGATTTTTCGGGTTTCCGGCATAAGTCAGGAGGTCCAGGTTTACGATGCGGACGTCGCCTCGCCTAAATTCGGCAAATATGAAGTTACTTCCGATAAAACCGGCACCACCTGTTACTAATAGAGTTATCTTGTTCATGTGTGGTTCGCTTTTCAAATAAAACAAAATATATGAAAATTAAACTAAAGGTCCCAAAAGCCTGGCAGATGCAAGCTAATCCGGTTCCGGACAGACCCCGGGATGCACTTAAATTCTTACAGAACATCTCCTATATTGAGTCAGCGAGATTGTCAAGAAAGGTCAAACCTTTTAAAATTCACACACCATAAAAATTCTACTTTTTTGTTGCAAGTGTTTTATGGATCATGTTAAAGAGGCGTGATTTGCTCTTAATCGCACACCCTGAAAACCTTTTGGTGCCCGAAAAAATTGACAAAGCGGGTTAGGACAGGGTGGAGGCACAACCAGAAGGAGATTTGTATGGCTATCGTTAGTATGAAGCAGTTATTGGAAGCCGGGGTCCATTTCGGTCATCAAACGCGCCGTTGGAATCCCAAAATGAAACCCTACATTTTTGGTGCGCGCAACGGCATTTATATCATCGATCTGCAGCGCACTGTTCGCCTGTTTCACGCGGCCTATCAGGTCGTGGTTGAAAGCACCGCCCGCGGGGAAACGGTTTTGTTCGTCGGCACTAAACAGCAGGCCCGGGATACGCTTCAGGAAGAAGTCCAGAGATGCGACATGTATTATGTCAATCAACGCTGGCTCGGCGGCATGCTGACCAACTTCAAAACCATCAAACTCAGGATCGATCGGCTCAAAGAACTTGACGCCATGGTTGAAGACGAGAGCATCAACCGGTTTCCCAAAAAAGAGATTCTTTCCTTGCAACGCGAACGTGAAAAACTGGAAAAGAACTTGGGCGGGATCAAGGAAATGACGCGTCTACCCGGAATCCTTTTTGTAGTGGACACGCAAAGGGAAAAAATAGCAGTGGCGGAAGCCAACCGTCTCGGTATTCCCGTTGTTGCCGTGGTGGATACCAACTGTGACCCGGATATGATCGATTACCCCATTCCGGGTAATGATGATGCCATACGCGCAATTCGCCTTGTTACTTCAAAGATCGCAGATGCTTGTATCGAAGGGCGGCGGCGTTATGAAGAAACCAAGCAGGCCGTGCAGGATAAGGAATCGTCTTATCTGGAAGAGGTTCCGGCGGGGCAGTTGCTGAGTGAAGAAGAAAGCGGACCGGTGGTTGAGATTGTCAATCCCGTCGGAGAATCCGAAACAGAAGATGAAGGCAAAGAATAACTAGCTGGTTTTTGAACAGAGACAAGCCGGATTTATCCGGCTTTTTCAAATTCTGCGCCGCTTGGTTTTCAATCATGACGTATTCATTTTTGCCGTCCTACTTCTTCCCCCCGTTTAAACCCTCTTGCGGAGGGAGTCTGGTAGTCGGAGTAGGGGAAGATGCAATCCGAGAGGGCGCATGCCGTTTGTATCAAGAACAAAACGGTAAATGATTTAAGACTACTTCATTAATCACATTTTAGATATATCTATCGACAGGAGGACACAGTTGGAAGTTACAGCTGCAATGGTACGTGAGTTAAGAGAGGCCACCAATGTTGGCATGATGGATTGCAAAAAAGCCCTTCAGGACACTGAAGGTGATATGGAGAAGGCTGTTGACTTACTGCGTAAGAAAGGCCTCTCCAAAGCCATGAAACGCTCTGGCAGAGAGGCTTCAGAAGGTATGGTTCATGCCTACATTCATGCCGGCGGACGGTTGGGAGTATTGCTCGAAGTGAACTGTGAAACAGATTTCGCTGCTAAGAGTGAAGATTTCCAAGAATTTGTAAAAAATGTTGCTATGCATATCGCCGCGGCAAACCCGTTTGGCATCCAACGCGAGGATGTTCCACAGGAAGTAATAGAGCGGGAGAAGGCCATCTACTTGGAACAAGCCAGAGAATCGGGAAAACCGGAAAATATCCTGGAGAAGATGGTTGAAGGGAAAATGCGCAAGTTCTATGAAGAGTCTGTCTTGATGGAGCAAGCCTATGTCAGGGATCCCAATATAAAGATCCAAGATTACCTCAATGAGCTGGTCGCAAAAATCGGCGAAAAGATTGTCATCCGCCGTTTCTGCCGCTATCAGCTCGGGTCTGAATAGGCTGGCCGATGCCTATCCGGAAACTGCATATTAGTGCAGCGCAATTCTTTTGGGCTGCGGAATCGGATTCCGCCTTCTGCGGGACTAAAACCCTGCTCTACAGAGTTTTCGAGCATAGGTCGGCTGATTGTTTTGGACCAGTGGCCCCCAATGGGTTCGATATATTTCCTCTATCCTTATGACTAGGGCGGTAGATGGCAATGAAACAACAGAAACCCCTGTATGGGAGAGTTTTGCTTAAACTCAGCGGAGAAGCTTTAATGGGTAAGGAACCCTATGGCATCGACTCCGAAGTTTTGAGAGAAATCTCCGACGAAATTGATGAAATTCATCGAATGGGGGTCCAGGTTGCACTGGTGGTTGGTGGAGGCAATATTTTCCGCGGAGTTTCCGGTGCTTCACGGGGGATGGATCGCTCAACGGCCGATTATATGGGTATGCTGGCTACGGTTATGAATGCTTTGGCGCTGCAGCAGGCACTTGAAAAACATGGAATTGCCACTCGGGTGCAGTCGGCCATCGATATGAAGGAAGTGGCTGAACCCTATATACGTCGCCGGGCTATAAGGCACTTGGAAAAAGGTCGCATTGTCATTTTTGCTGCAGGAACCGGACTTCCGTTCTTTACGACGGATACCACGGCTGCATTGAGAGCAGTGGAAATCAACGCTGAAGTGCTGTTGAAAGCCACAAGGGTGGATGGAGTGTACGCCACGGATCCCGAGAAAGATCATTCCGCAGTAAAATTTGACAGGATTAGCTTTACTGAAGTTCTGCAGAAGAACCTGAAGGTGATGGATGCAACGGCAATCTCTCTGGCGAGAGACCAAGATATGATGATCGTGATTTTTAATTTGAAAAAACGGGGTAATATCAAGGACGTTATTCTTGGTAAACCTGTGGGGACAGTGGTGGAGGGATTCGGTCATGTTGAATGATGTCTACGAGGATGCACGAGATCGCATGCAAAAGGCCCTCGAGAGTTTAGATCGCGAATATAAGAGGCTGCGCACGGGAAGAGCTTCGATTGCCCTGGTAGATGGCATAAGAGTCGAATATTATGGGACTTCAACACCTTTAAACCAGTTGGCAACCCTGACGATTCCCGAACCGCGGACCATCATGATACAGCCATGGGATACCACCATCGTAGGCGAAGTGGAAAAGGCGATATTAAAATCCGAGCTTGGCTTGACACCGATGAACGATGGTAAGATCATTCGCATCAATGTTCCTCCGCTGACTGAAGAACGTCGCCGCGACCTGGTCAAAGTCATCAAGAAAATGGCCGAGGAAGCCAAAGTCGCCGTTCGCAACATCCGTCGGGATGCCAATGAGATGATCAAAGATTTAAAAAAAGAAAAGGAAATATCCGAGGACGATCAATTCAGGGCACAGGATGAGATCCAGAAAATTACCGACGATTTCATCGGCAATATTGACTCGGTTTACAATAATAAGGAAACGGAAGTTCTGGAAATCTGAAGATGCATCAATTGGATCTTGATCAACTCCCACGCCATGTTGCAATCATTATGGATGGAAACGGGCGGTGGGCTAAAAAGAGATTCCTAAACCGTATTGTCGGCCATGAAGAAGGAGCCAATTCGGTTCGAGCAGTTGTGCGCAGCTGTCGGGAACTGGGGATTCCGTATCTGACATTATACGCCTTCTCCAAAGAAAACTGGCAAAGGCCGTCTTCCGAGGTGAATGCCCTCTGGCATTTGCTCAGAAAGTTCCTGGTATCGGAATTGCCGGAACTGCTCGATAAGGGAATTCGTCTTTGCCATATCGGCGATTTGGATGGCATACCGGAAGATGTAGTTCGGGAACTGCGGAACGTAATCGAACAAACCAAAGACCTGAATCGACTGGTGGTAAACCTTGCCGTCAATTACGGCGGAAGACAGGAAATTGAAAGGGCCGCCAGACTTTTTGCCGCAGATGTTCGGATGGGCAAGTATTCTCCGGATGATCTCTCTTCAGACCTGTTTTCGAGCTATTTATTCACACAGGGCGTGCCCGATCCGGATCTGATAATCCGTACAAGCGGCGAATACCGGGTGAGCAATTTTTTGTTATGGCAACTTGCTTACGCTGAGTTCTATATCACCGACGTGCTCTGGCCGGATTTTAGGGAAGAAGAGTTTCGTGAAGCGTTGAGCGATTATCAAGGACGAGAACGCCGTTTCGGTACCTACGACGGGCAGATGCGAACGGAGCGCTATGCTGCCGGCAGCCAAAAGTGACCTTATGAGTTATATCGCCCAACGAGCATTATTGATGATTCGTAGCGGCTCCAATGGCTTTGTTGCGGGTTAACTGCTAAAATGTCCAACCGGCCTCATTGGGATCCATATATGCAGCGGTGGGCTACGGCTCTTTTAATGGCGGCCCCGGTCCTTTTGGTACTCACTGTCGGCCCTTACTGGAGTTGGACTTTACTGGTTGGAATTCTGGTCGGGACGGGACTTTGGGAATTTCAAGCGATGGTTTTCCAAAAAGGCTTGCCGGTTTGGTGGCAGGCCTTTTATGTTTTGACCGGCCTCCTGTTCCCCATTGGGGCTTCGGCTTTAGGCCCCACGGGGCTGCATGGAGCTCTTTTTGTTTCTTTGTTCGCCGCATTGTCTGCCACCCTGTTCGTCTCCCCAACGGATGTCGGCGGAGTTTCGCGCGCGGCCCGATTCGTTTTGGGCTGGCTTTACATACCTTATATGATGTCTTATGTGTTGTTCTTGAGGCATTTGAGCTTTGGCAATCGGTGGGTCTTCTTTGTCCTGCTGGTGACCATTGCTAATGATGCTGGTGCGCTTTATTCCGGCAAATACTTCGGACGGCACAAACTTTACGAACGCGTGAGCCCGAAAAAGACTATCGAGGGATCGGCAGGCGGCTTGGTCGGCGGCATGTTGGTCGGAACATTGTTCGGCTACGTGTTCCTTAGTGCCGTACCGATAAGTTGGTTGGTCTTATTGAGCCTGGTTTTGGTGATCATAGGACAAATCGGCGATCTCATCGAATCCTTGACCAAACGCCTATGCGGAGTCAAGGATTCCAGTAGCATCCTGCCGGGGCACGGCGGAATTTTGGATCGATTGGACAGCCTGCTTTTTGTATTTCCAATCGTTTGGTTCTTTTTGAATTGGATTGAGTACCAATAATGGTTAAAGTCGATGATCATAAGGTGAGTTGGTTCCCGTCGGAAGACTCTTGCTGCTGTTATTTGCAGAATGGATACATCATCTGGAGTAACCCTTAGAGATTTACCGCAGTGCGGATTGACGGCTGTCACTATGGCAAAAAGAGTTCTCAGTATCCTGGGTAGTACCGGATCTATAGGTACGAGTACGCTGAACGTGGTTCAGCAGTTTCCGGACCGTTTCCGGGTAGCGGGTTTGGCGGCTGGGCGCAACATTTCCCTGCTGCTTGAGCAAATTAGAACATTTCAGCCTCGCATGGTTGCGGTGCTTAACCGGGAATTGGCTGAAGAACTTGCCCGGTCTTTGGGCCCGAGTGATCCGAAACCGGAAATTGTCAGTAGCACCCAAGGGTATGAACAAGTAGCGACCCTTCCGGAAGTGGATATGGTACTTTCTTCCATGGTGGGAGCGGCCGGACTGCTGCCCACTATTGCCGCCATCAAGGCTGGGAAGCATCTGGCTCTTGCCAATAAAGAAACGTTGGTGATTGCCGGGCAAATCGTCATGGATTTGGCCATCCAACACGGTATCCAGATCCTTCCCGTAGACAGCGAGCACAGTGCCATTTTTCAGTCCCTGCAAGGCAACCATCGGAGAAGCTTGAGAAGAATTTTGTTAACGGCTTCGGGAGGGCCATTTTTCCAAAAGAGTCGCGAAGAACTCGCGAAAGTGACCCCCCAGGGAGCCTTGCGGCATCCCAATTGGTCCATGGGGCAGAAAATAACCATAGATTCCGCCACGCTAATGAACAAGGGTTTGGAGGTTATTGAGGCACGGTGGCTTTTTGGTGTGCCAACCGACCAAATTGACGTGCATATCCACCCAGAGAGCATAGTGCATTCAATGGTCGAATACATCGACGGATCAGTTATTGCCCAGTTGGGGATTCCGGATATGACGATCCCTATCGCTTATGCCCTGGCTTATCCTGAACGATTGCCGGTCAAAAACCCACCATTGGACCTGTTCCATCTGCAAAAACTTTCTTTCTATCCGCCAGATACGGGCAGATTCCCATGCCTGCGTCTCGCTTATGAAGCGTGCGCCCAAGGGGCCACCATGCCGGCCGTTCTCAATGCGGCTAACGAGGTTGCGGTTAAAGCTTTTCTGGAGGAGAAGATCGGATTTTTGGATATTGCTTGGCTGATAGAAACCGTGATGAAACGCCACAAAACTTCCGACAACCTCAATATCGACACTATCCTTGCGGCAGACAGGTGGGCTCGATTGGAAGCCGAGCAGTTAGTCGACAACAAGTGAGGACAAAATTTTGCTGACAACGATCATTGCAACCGTTGTAGTACTCGGGATTTTAATATTTGTGCACGAACTCGGCCACTTCCTTGTGGCTAAGTGGTCTGGAGTGAAGGTGCTGCGCTTTTCGCTGGGTTTTGGCCCTCGGGTTTTCAGTGTCACGCGTGGTGAAACCGAATACTGTATATCCGCGATCCCGCTTGGCGGATACGTTAAAATGCTGGGCGAGGATGCGGACGACGAGATTCCTGAAGAAGACAAAGAGAGGAGTTTTCCGGCGCAATCGGTATGGAAACGGATCGGTATTGTGCTGGCCGGACCTTCTTCCAACATGCTTTTTGCTATTGTCATTTTTGCTCTGGTGTATGCTTTTGCAGGGATTCCACAGCTTACCCCCGAAATCGGCTCAGTAAATCCTGACTCACCGGCAGCCCATGCGGGCCTGAAACCAGGGGATCGAGTACTCTCAATCAACGGTGAAACGGTGACAGAGTGGGACCAGCTCTCCAACATGATTCAGGAACATGGTGAAAAGCCACTGTTGGTGAAAATTCAGCGGGGCGAACAAACCAAATCTATAACAGTGACACCGCAAGATCGGGAAATTAAGAATATCTTTGGAGAACCAATCAAACGCCCCGTCATCGGTATAACCGCTTCGGGAAAATTCAATGTCAAGAGGGTAAACCCTCTCATGGCCGGTTATTATAGCCTGGCCCAAACTTGGAATCTGAGCAAACTTTTCCTGCTTACGGTGGTCAAGCTGATCGAACGGGTTGTTCCCTTGCAAACTCTCGGCGGTCCTTTACTTATAGCGCAAATGACAGGTCAGCAGGCACAGGAAGGCATCTTAAATCTAATCTATTTCACCGCCTTGATCAGCATCAACCTCGGTATTTTGAATTTACTTCCGATTCCGGTTCTGGACGGCGGTCATCTTTTCTTTTTTTTCATTGAGGCCATTCTGGGAAGGCCCATCGAGATGAAAAAGATAGAAATGGCTCAACGGATTGGGATGGTATTCCTCATCATGCTGATGATTTTTGTGTTTTATAACGATATCATGCGCTTGATCACCGGTCATCCCGGTCCGACACCCTGACGGGCCCGCCCTCATGAAAATAGTAGCACTCGATACATCCACGGCAGCCGGCAGCGTGGCTTTGTTGCAAGACAACCAGGTGGTGGCCGAATGGTATCTGCAGTCTGCCAAAACCCACAACCGCCGTCTGCTCAAGTCGCTGAGCGATGTTTTGCAGCAAGCCGGATGGAATCTCAGGGATGCCGATGGATTTGCCGTAACGATAGGCCCGGGAAGCTTCACTGGGCTAAGAATCGGTTTAAGTACCATAAAGACGCTGGCCTGGTCTTTAGGCAAAGATTATGTCGGCATCTGCTCGCTGGACGCTCTGGCTGCAGGTCTTAGCTTTTGTTCCCTTCCCGTATGCTCGGTACTCGATGCCCGAAAAAAGGAAGTTTATTTTGCTCTCTACAGGCCCGGCGGCCATGGGCAGCACCTGCTGCAGGGAGCTCATCTGGTGGATACGCCGGCTCGGCTCGTCCGGCACATAACCGAGCAAACCGTATTTTGCGGCGACGGCTGGCTGTTGTACAAGAATTTGCTGCAAGAGAGCTTGGGAGAACTAGCGGTTGAAGCTCCGGCCCCTTGTCATATGATCAGAGCATCCTATGTCGGATATTTGTCCATGCAACGATTGCTGGTCGGTAAGGGCGATGATCCCATGCTGAGCACTCCTCTTTATGTCCGTCCTTCCGAGGCGGAACTTCACAAGAAAGCGTTGGAGGTGGTTTGAAGCATGGATTTTATTTGCGGCAAAGGAAGTGCAAATTGAATGCGTCATAGGACATCTCGATCACTTCTATGTCTTCAAAACCCGCTTGCTGAAGCATTTCTACTGCTGTTTCACGTCCCCACATCATCCCCAAACCGGCTCCGCCATCAACCAACCCCACCGGCATGCAATGCATCAGACTAACCGTGTAAAGAAAAGGTCCCATTGGATGATCTAAATTATCCGCAAGATCTGTTCTTGCAGCGATATCGATCATCGAAAAAAGACCTCCCTCGGCTAAGATTTTGTGTACTCCACGCAAGGCTTCAAATGGCCGGGTCTGATCATGGATAGCATCGAATGCAGTGACATAGTCGAAACAATCTTTAAATTTTCCTTCTGCCGCGAGGGTTGCAGCATCCAAAATGACAAATTCTACGTTGGTCAAATGCTGACGCTCAGCCTCCTTGCGAGCCACCTGGATGGCTTCTTTCGAGAGGTCAATTGCGATGAAACGGCTATTGGGAAATGCTTCCGCCATGAGAAGCACGGATACCCCTTCGGCACAGCCCAAATCGCACACTTGAATACCATTTTCGAGACGTTCAACGAGCTTGCCGTCGTTCACTGAGGGCAGAAATTTATCTACAAGAATATTCCGATGCTTGGCGTTGGCCAACTCGGACATGAAGGCTTGAAATTTCGGATAATGTTGATAGCCAATTCCTCGCCCTGTTTGAAATCCTTGAAACACACCTTCCATCGAACAAGCCGTGAGGAGGGGAATTTCCTGGGTATATACACCGATGTTAGAATTGTCCGCCCGTCGGGTAATGAAGTCAGCATGCTCTTTTGGCAGGAAAAATCGATTTTCGCCGTCATCTTCTTTTGAGAGTTCAATGATACCCGCCGTTACCATAACCCCAAGCCACTCCTGAATGTATCGAGGATTCAGCTGGGCTCTCTGGGCTATAGTGGAAATCGTCTGTGGCATATCAAAGGTGTCCAAAATATCATAAAGTCCGGTTCGATATCCTATAGCCATGGCCAGATTGATTGCACCATGATTCAGAATATCAAGCATCTTCTTCGAAAAAGCTTGTTTTTTCAAATTCGAGTTATCCGGCATGGTGCACCTAATTCTCCTTTTCATACCCCAGATAGCTGAAAATAGATTCTTAACTTACGGCAGTTCCGTTCTGCTTCCTTACACTCATCCGGATTTGAAAACAAGCTCACAATCCGCTCCTAATCGCCTAGGTTTTCAAAATACCGATGTCGCCGGACTGCACCATGAATTGCTCGTAAACAAACGGTTACACTTCTTATTGGATTTAGACCGGGGTGTTTTGTTAATTGCACTTGAATCCGTCAAATAGCAGTCAACCTGATGCTTTCGCAGCCTGTACACCAAGCTTTTTACGCCGGTCTTCAGCTGATTGACAGTGAGAGATGATGCATTAGATTAGAAAAAGGGGTTAGGAAGAAAGGAAGGAGCAAAAGCGATGTTGGCAAATGAAAGAGAGCTACATTACGTAGAAGACGAAAAAGGCAGACTTTATCTATGCCCGCTCGATGAATTTTATCAAGGTAAAGCTTCAAGAGCGGAGTTGACGAAGCGCTGCATTGACGACGAGGCAAACATTAACCTGCATGCTTACGAAGGTTATTAATGCATCGTTAGCGTAAAATGAAGCAATTAGAACACAAAAAGCCCGGTTCGCCGGGCTTTTTGCACTATTTGCGGTTGCGACAAATAGAAATTGAGTTTTTTGGGTAGAGCTTGGAGAAAGAATTCTATCATTCAAAAAAGGACGTAAAGCGGGGCTCTCATTCCTATCGCATGTCAGCTCTTTTTATGCGGCTTTTTCTTTTTTCTCGCTTCATCGGCAGGTGAACTCTCGTTGGGTGCACCTGCGTTCTCCTGTGTGCCCTTTTCAATCCTTTTCATCTGAACATAGATGGCGAGGGCGGTTACGGCTGCTGCAATAACGTAAAATACCCAATGCATTCTATTCCCTCCTAAGCATGGCTTACCCGTGTCGTAATTAAATACCTTTTGCTACAAATGAAGGGCTGGTTTGAAGATGGTCTTTAAAAAGATAAGATTACCCGGCAAATACCGATCTGCCAAATAGATTCCGATAGCTGAAAAACTAGGAGACCATCGTTGTGATTATCAGTGCCAGCCGTCGAACGGATATCCCGGCTTTTTATGCCAAGTGGTTTATGAACCGCATCCGCGCCGGGTATTGCAATGTTCCGAATCCTTTTAACACAAAGCAAATAACGCGGGTAGCCCTGAGCGTCCAAGATGTCGATGCTATTGTATTTTGGACGCGAAATCCACGTCCGATGTTTCCTTTCCTGACAGAATTGGAAAGATGCGGCTACCGCCATATTTTTAACTTCACGATACTGAACAACCCGCGAGTGCTGGACGCGAACAGTCCGGATGCTGGGGATTCCATTCGAACGTTTCGCGAACTGAGTGACCGCATAGGAGCGGACAGATTAATATGGCGCTATGATCCCATCGTGTTCAGCAATCTGACAAATGTTGATTTTCATCGTTGGAACTTTGAAACTATAGCTAGGTCTCTTGAGGGTTACAGCAGGAGATGCATCATCAGTCTTGCTAAGGTTTATCGAAAGTCCCTCAGGAGGCTGCGCGATCTTGCTGAGCAGGGCTTGGAGATCCATGATGGCACCAACTGTGAGATTGCCTCACTACTGCAGTTTCTCGCTGACACGGCGCGCCAGTGTGGAATGGAAATATTCAGCTGTGCCCAGGAATCCGATTTTTCATCCTATCGGATCGAAGCTGGAAAATGTATTGATGGCAGCTACCTATCGGAACTATTTGATGTCGAAGTGGAAACTCGAACAGACCCGTATCAAAGGAAGCACTGTGGATGCGACGCCAGCAAGGACATTGGCATGTACGATTCCTGCTTGTTTGACTGCCGCTACTGTTACGCGACCGGCAGCCATGAGCGCGCCAAAATTAATTACCGAGAACACGATGCAGATTCCCCTTCGTTGCTTGGATGGTATTGCTGATGAGGTCGTCAATCGAATATTATTATCGTTCGAAACCGGCTCCAAAGCATGTGGTCGATCTGACTAACAAGGGACCACTAGAACGGTGTTTGGTTGAATGGAAATGAAACCACAAGCAATACTAGCTGTAGAAATGGAAAGAATGCGGCGCATGCTCGTCAATGCCTCTTCGGCGCGATCTGACGCCACTAAAGCTATTATCAGCACAGCTCTAAACGACCCAATGTTTCCGTTAACATTTTTGATTCGCAATGTGATGATTCTGGAGGCGGAAGTCAACTGGCAGCGAATGTTTTTGCATGAGAGGAGATCAGCTCTGCTAAGCATGCTGCGGGAGAGGTGCTGTATTTTTTGTGAGATAAAGGAATGGCTCAGTTTGCAGGCCAAACCGCCACGACCCGATGCAGATCTTTTTGCGTCAATGCAGAAACCGCAGGAAAATTCAGTTTATTGCACTCATTGTGGCGGCTGCTGTGAAATTGCAAGCGGATTGGCTGATTTTCCTGAAAAAACGCAATTTCCTCCCATCTGGCAGAAGCTTTTCGGCACCGGGTTGGGAGTCAATCACAGGTTTTGCGCTTTCCTTTGGGAATTAAACGGCAAGGGCTTGAGTGTTTGCTCGATTCATGAATGGCGTCCGCTCCCTTGCCGGTTATTTGCCGAAGAAGAATGCCAGAATTTGATGGAGGACCAAGATTTTTCGGCCCTCATTGATCAATCCAGGGTGGTAGATGCTTGCCGAAAGCTATGTGCTCTGCTGGATGGCCGATAAACGCCATCCCGACCCCGAACCGACCTCTCTGCAAAAAGTCCAGAATTCTTCAAACTTGACGGGATTGAGACGATCACCTTCCACCACCTGGCCGGTTTTGTCGTCCACGGTGTAGTCCAAGAGGCTGGCTGTAAATAAAATGGTTATATACTCTTTGCCTGTTTCCTGCCAGATTTCACCCAGTTCCACCTTGCGCACGGCAATGTTCTCCAGTCGGTTGATCTTGCCTTGCTGCCGCATCCTACTGAATTCATTACGGAAGAATTCACTCATCTCAGCCGCTATCATTTGTTCAATTCCACTGACATTGCGGTTCATCCAGGCGGCCTGAATTTGGAAGAACATATCCTGGACCAGTTCCTTGAAGTCTTGCTCGTTGAATGAAGGATCGAACTGACGAATCTGTGCAACACCAGCCTCTAAACCTCCAATGCCCGCCGGAGCAGAGGGGTACATCCCACCATAAGATGGTTCGATGCGCTGCTGGGCTTCGGATGTTCTACTTTCAAGGCGGTCCAAGTAAGGGCCATCACCACCGTAATAGCCGGCAGTGGCGGAACTGCGGGGTCGTCTCGATCTGAGAAACTTCATCAGGAGGTAGATCAGAAAACCGATCAGCAAAATATCCAAAAGGCCAATACCCCCACCTCCAGTACCCCCGGAGGTTGCATAGCTTCTGCCTCCAAACAACATGTTTCCAAGGAACCCGCCGGCCAATCCACCCAATAGTCCCTGAGTGAATGGACTGCGACTCCAGCCGCTTGAAAATGGGGACGTCGAAGATTGTGGAGTATTGTAGCCGGGTTTAGAACCATAAGGTGAGTTGTATGATGGGTTTGACGGCATCCTTGGTGTTGAAAACGAGCGACTGCCCCGGCTGCCGAAAGATCTGCCTGCTCCGGCGCGTGCCCAGGCACTTGTTTCATAGACAAGAGATATCCCAAGAGAGAAAATGAAAAAGTAAACCAACGTCCAATACCAGTATTTTTTATCTTGCATTCTCTATCACCCTCCAAGATTTCTTAAGGAGATGGTAAAACAGGATTTATGCTGCCAATCGAGATCGTAACCATATCGATGCATTGATGTTGCAGCTAATTGCAGTCTGAAGCTTTTCTCACGGGGTCTATTAACAAACGGATAATCCGAAGGCAACATAAACCGGAATCCATCAATGCGAATTTTTGGGACTCAAAGGGAGCAATCTTCTACCATGTTGACAATTTCTCATATCCTTGCTCTTTTAATGGCGCTTGGGAAAATGTGTCCAAAAGCGGCGGGAATCAATTGGTGACAGTGTTCAGTTGCATGTGAGAGGAGCATGTCATCTCGGCAAAACCCGCGAAAGACAGCCGCGAAGCGGGTTGCCGGTGCAACCGACATGGCGGACTCGGTCGATAAGAACCTGCCCAATTGGGCAACATCTTAATGGAATTTGCTGGAAAGTTAATCGAATGACTCTAATAGCTATAGTGGGTCGACCCAATGTCGGCAAATCGACATTATTCAACCGAATCCGCCGCAAGCGGCAGGCATTGGTAGATGACCTGCCGGGTGTTACCAGGGATCGCAACTACGCGCAGGTCAACTGGGAAGGAAAACCATTCACCATTATCGACACGGCCGGTTTTGTGAGTCAGGAATTCAAAGATCTTGACGAACAAACAAGAGAACAGATCCATCTTGCCGTTAATGAAGCCGACCTTATCCTATTCGTTGCTGACGGTAAAACGGGTTTGCATCCCGAAGATAAAGCGCTGGTGGATCTCCTGCGACGCACTTCCAAGCCCGTGTATTATGCCGTAAATAAAATCGACGGCCCCGAGCAGTCACAGAACATGGCCGAGTTCTATGAGCTCGGACTTGATCGGCTCCACCCTATCAGCTCTGCTCATGGATTCGGCATAGGGGAACTGATGAGCGAACTGCTCGGAAGTCTTCCCGAAGTGGAGACGGTGCAAAGCGAGCAATCCGATGAAATTCGTGTCACCATTGTTGGTCGGCCGAACGTGGGAAAATCGACCCTTACCAATCAAATACTGGGGGCGCCTCGTGTCATTGTGGATTCAGTTCCGGGCACCACTCGAGATGCCATAGATTCTCCATTCGAAAAGGATGGACAGCGCTACGTGCTCATCGATACAGCTGGAATTCGCCGCAAAGGCCGTACCAGGGAAAAGCTTGAAAAAATTAGCGTTCTTAAAGCACTGCAGAGCATAGATCGATGCCATGTGGCAGTCCTTATGGTGGATGCCGGCGAAGGAATTACCGACCAGGATCTGCACGTCGCTGGATACGTTCAGGAACGCTCGCGAGCTTGTGTGATTGGAATCAACAAGTGGGATGCGATCGACAAAGATTCCAGGCGAACCAAGCTGTTCATGGAGGGAGCCCGCGAGCGGTTTAAGTTCTTGCCGTTTGCGCCCATCCTGACTCTGTCGGCACTGACGGGAAAACGCGTGGCTAGAGTTATTCCGACCGTTTACGAGGTTTTTCAGCAATACAATGAACGCATTACCACAGGGCAGGTCAACCGCGCGCTGGAACAGGCACTGCAACGCCACGAACCGCCTCTGGTTGCAGGAAGGCAACTCAAGTTCTTTTATGCTACGCAGACTTCAGTAAGGCCACCTACTTTTGTTCTATTTTGCAACCGTCCGGAATCTATTCATTTTTCATATGAACGCTACCTTACCAACCAGTTTAGAGATGCGTTTGGTTTGACCAAGACTCCCATTCGTCTCATTTTTCGCGGAAGACAAAGAGGGGAGCAGCACCGATGAAAATTAGTCTATCGAGCAACCGTAGGCATCCCCGGAGAAAGCGCCGAATAAAACCCGGAATCCTGATCGTTTTGGTTACTTTTACGGCTTTGATCGTGGGCAGCTGCTTTTTATGGTTTAGAGGCAAGGATTCTAACGAGCCGATCAAGACTCCCGATTCCGAAAGAATGGTCAAAGACGAGTCGGCAATTACTGATCCTAGTATTGGCGTACTCCTACCTTTATCCGGCCCCTTTCAGAAAGACGCTGAAATGCTGCGCGATGGAATTGAGCTGGCATGGAAAAAGCTTCAGCAAAAGGGCGTGCGGGGGCAACTGGTCGTCAGGGACGCCGGCCGGACCTCTCGCGATACTTTGAGACTGGCCGAAGAAATGGTCCGCAATCCGGATCTAGTTGCCATTATTGCCCATTTGCCTACCGCTACCCTGGTGGAGGTTGCTCCTTTTTTGGAAAGCGAAAACATGCTCGCGATATTGCCTGCCAACTCGCACCAACAATTGGCGCAATATGAATCGCTGTTGCCCCTGGTTTGTCTGGATGAGGATGAAGGGGCTTATGCCGCAACGGTTGCGAAGAGCTGGACAGGGAAAAGCACCGCTGCAGTAGTTCATGATTCGTCCACATACGGCGAACTGCTCTATGAGCCTTTTTTGCAGAAGGCTCAGGAAGTTCAGCTTGCAACAGCTGAATTTGCCACTGATGCGGATGAATTCTCTCTGGACTCTACCATCGACCAAATACTGGAGGTAAAGCCCCCGGTTATCTGGTTGGCCGGTTCTCCTTTCTGGGGAGTCAAAATCATCAGCGCGTTGGAAGAGAATGGCTATGATGGGCGATTTCTTGCCCCTCGCAGCTACGGAGGACTCCTCATTGAGGACCTGCTGGGAGATTATTTGGACAGGCTCTATGTCATGCGATCCACTCTAGTGAACGATGAGGGTGATACCGCGGCAAATGAGTTCACTAAGAAATTTCGCGAACATTATTGGCGGGAGCCTCAACGGCTGGCAGTATTAGGTTATGATGCAATGAACTGGCTGGGAATGCTGCTTCAAAAAGGACCCGTAAGACGCTCGAGTGTTCGCGATTTCTTTCTTAGCTACAATAGCCCAGTGCATGCCTACAGAGGTCTCGCGGGACCGGTCTACTTCGATTCGGAAGGGAAAACCCGGCGTCCATTGCAGGTAAGGACTTACCGAGATGGGCGTTTTGTCGCCGCCGAGTGGAAAGAAAGCGGTGTTAAACGCTTGAATACCGCCTCAGCTAAGAGCCCGGCCAAGAATAGATAACCCCTGCGAGCCAGTAGGGGTCCTTCCTTCATGGCTATGAATTGTACGCCCGACTTGCATCAGGCCGCTCACCAAGGTTCGTTTGAATCCTCCGTCACTAAGCCAATTTCCCGAGCCAGCAGGCTTGGCAGAGAAAGAATCCGTTTTCCTTCCTCTGTTCTGCCTCGTTTCAAACAACCGGCACCGAAAATTCTGCACTTCTTTGCCAGCATGTGCAGGGCCAGTGCCTGCTGACGACAATCGAGCGCTTCCGTGCGCAACAGCTTGGCAATAGCTGCAATGCGGTATTTATCGAGAGCTGAGACAGAGGTGGAAAGCTGATCGGCGTGTCCGCCCCTTTTTTCAATCAGCGGTCGTTCTACCAGCCCAACGGGATGTCTACAGCCAATGCGCAGCCACAAATCGTAGTCTTCACAGGCCGGCATGGTTTCATCAAAGAGACCGACTTCATCAAAAAGGCTGCGATGAATCATAACTGCCGAGGGACTGATCAGACAGCGCTCCAAAAGCGCAGGGAAGCAATAGCCCGAAGGTTTTTTGTGGTAGTCTTTCGGATTTAGTCGAACCCCGTTCTTAATCCAGAGTTCTTCCGTCTGGCAGATTCTTATATGCGGTTCAAGGCGAAGAAAATCAAGTTGTGTTTGAAGTTTTCCCGGCAGCCACAAATCATCTGAATCCAAAAAGGCCAACCATTCACCGGTGGCTAATTCGATTCCTGCATTGCGAGCGGCACTCACTCCTGCATTGGACTGGTAGAAATATTTAACCGACGCTCCATATGATTTGAGGATGGCCTGGGTGTTATCCTCGGAACCGTCATCCACCACGATCAATTCGATTTCGATATCGGGAAGCATTTGTGAGAGAACCGAATCTACCGCTTCTTTAACGAGGAATGCGCGATTGTGGGTAGGAATTATGACGCTGATCATGGTGAAATGAGAAGCTGTTCCTCTATGAAGCCGATCCATTGGGTAAATTTGCTTTCCTGGACTCCTGCTTTCGCAGGAAAGACGAGGAGCAAGAGTCTCGATCTCTCGTTGTGGTATTAGGTGGGGGAATTCCCAGCACTTAAACCCTCGCCGAACTCCCCCTCCCTTTTTAAAGAGAGGGGGTAATGCGACAACCCGCGAGAATACTATCCTTGTTTTCTCCCGGCCGTTTTAATCCCATTCGCAGTCCTTTAAATGCGGCACCAGAGTTTTGATTTCATCATGAATAGCAGCCATGTCTCTAGGGAACGATATCCCTTGGGTTGCCATGATTTGTTTTATGATTTCCCAATCTGCCATTGATTTACCTTCAGATGGGAAGACTTTTGACAAATCGAGAAGCCGTCCTTCTAGATTGATCACCGAGCCGACCTGCTCACCGTAAGCAGCTACCGGCAAAACCACATTTGCCAATTCCATGGCAGGACTGGGCACACTCTCCAACAGCACCAGGACTTCGAGATTACTCAATAGGCTCTGCCAACGTTCCCGGTCCCGCTTCCAAAGCCCGGCGGCATCTTGCACCACCAAGCCTTTTATTTGTCCTGCTTCCAATGCCTTTGCAAGGTCGGACAAAGGTTGATTGGGCAGTTCGTCCACCTGCCAGGCATCTTTGAATACTTTCCGGTTGCTTTCATCTGAAGCAGCCCTAAATCCGGGCAGAAAGGCCGGGGTAACCCCCATGAGCAGAGCGCCCGTGGAATTGATTTCAGCGGTGATGGGATAAATACCTGCCCCGTCTGCCCCACTCGTTCGGCCGGAATCCAGAGCAAGTTGGAACAAAGTCTCTACAACATCGGCAGTCTCTTCAGAGCCCAAAAGATCTTCAGAAAATACGACGGCCATTGAGGGAGATTCCGAGAACGCCTTCACCAGATCTTTCCACTGTTCCTTGGCAATACCAGCCTCGCCTGGATTGAAGGCTGCGCTTTTCCCCATCGCGGTCTCCTGCAACGCCTGCAGCATTTTCTGCCAAAAATCGGGCGACGTATGCACTGCAACGGACGCAAACGGCGACAAAGAGTCCGGGCGGCTGGCTATCTGCAACACAGGAACCTTCCGGTTCCTTGCCGCTCTTCGGATCATGGTGGCCACAACTGGTGCCGAGTCCTCAATGTTGTCACCACAGACAAAAATAGCAGGTACCTTTTCCAGCCCGACCAACTCTTGAATAACCCCCTGGCGATCCTTGTATTCTTGTATGAGGTGCCAGAGTTTTTCGCGAAGCTTGCGCCCCGGAAAGTCGATGCCATTGCTTTGCCAGCCCGCACGCATCCATTTCTGTAACAAGTAGAGAGATTCGCTGGTTGCTCGGGGTGACCCCAAGGCCCCCAAGGCCTTAGAGCCATACTGGTCCTGTACCTTACGCAGCCCATCGAGCAGCGATTTGATTGCTTTGGGCCAAGTCATCTCCTTAAAGCGGCCTTTCTGGCGAACCATCGGCTGCAAAATCCGCTCTCCAAACCAAAGCGAGTCATAAATCTGGAATCGCCCCCGACTGCAGGTGGATGCCCAATTTGGCGGCAGCATCGAAGCATCGCTGATCCATACCTGCCTTTCGCCCTTAAGTTTGAGGTTCAGTTGGCATCCGCAGCCACAGTGAATGCAATGAGTCGTCGTAGTTTGCCAATCAAGACGCTCTATGGGACGGCCTTCGCGTTTTTCCATTAGGGCGCCGGTGGGGCAAAGGTCCACGCAAAGCCCGCAGTGAACGCAGCGATCGTTGAACCGCGGCCAATCCTTAAAATCAATTGCATGGGACACTTGGTAATCGGAGCAGGCCACATAGCAACGCTCACAGCGAATGCATTTGTTCGGATCGAGAGCAATGTTGGGATGGAAATCCACGGCGGCCACGCGCTGATGGTGAATTTTCTTGCTGGGTTGATCGCGCCAGTCGACCTGAAATTCATTCATCATTTCCCGCAGCCTGCAGTCGAACGCGGCAGAGCATCCGCACACTAAACATCTGGCCGCTTCTCTGCGAGCCTGCTCCTCAGTTAAACCAAGTTCCACTTCCAGGAAGTTGTTGATGCGTTTTTGGCTCTCCAGTTCCGCCATCGATTCACGGGACGCTGTTCTAAGAACACTGAACGGCTCTCGGTCGATTGTCTCCAACTCTCCCTTGCTGATGTTGAAGTGAAGTGGCTCGGGTTGAACTTCGCCCGCGCGAAAGTAGCGATCCAAGGAGTACGCCGCCTTGCGACCGTCGGCCAGGGCGGCGACGACGGTATCCGGGCCACGAAAAACGTCTCCCCCGACAAAAACCATTTCGTATCCCGTATGCATGCTCCTGGGATCGCCACCGAAGGTACTCCAGCGGGTCATAGGAAGATTGGAGACCGCCGCATCCATGTCCGGCATTGGCACATCCGGGGACTGTCCAATGGCACTAATGACCTGATCCACTTCCATTGTCACTTCCGAGCCCTCAACAGGCACCGGACGTCTTCTGCCACTGGCATCCGGTTCTCCAAGCTCCATCCGTATGAACTCCACTCTATTGACTCTTCCATTGTCTCCATAGAGATGCGTTGGGGCTACCAGGAAATGGATATCAACGCCTTCTTTTTGCGCTGCTTCCACCTCCTCCTGGCTCGCGGGCATTTCGTTGCGCGAACGCCGATACAATATTGTGACCTGTTCTGCACCCAGGCGCAGGGACGAACGGGCAGCATCGATAGCAACATTTCCACCGCCTATAATGGCAACTTTCTTACCAACTTTCGATCCGCCGCCGGATCCGATCTGTTCCAAGAAATCTACTCCCGGCACCACTCCTTCTAAATCTTCGCCGACAATACCAAGCTTGCGACATGCCCAGGCTCCAACCGCCAGGAATATGGCATCGAAGCCTTCCTTTTTGAGGTCATCGAGAGTGAAGTCCCGCCCCCACCGGACGCCTGTTTTCGCCCCGATGCCCAGCTTAAGAATTCCGTCAATTTCCCAATCGAGGACTTTCTTGGGGAGCCTGTACTCGGGTATGCCGTATCTTAACATTCCCCCCAATTTATCGCGGGCTTCAAAAATTGTGCTGGTGTGCCCGAGTGTTCGCAGATAATATGCTGTGCTCAAACCGGCGGGCCCTCCCCCTATGATGGCAACTCGATGGCTGGTGAGCGGGGGCATTTCGGGCATAATTCTTTTCCCCGACTTATACTCGTAGTCCGCTACGAATCGCTTACAAAGGTTAATGCCAATCGGCTCATCCACCAGGTGCCGTCTACAAACGGTCTCACAAGGATGCGGGCAAACTCTACCGATGGTTGCGGGCATAGGGATCTTTTCTTTGATAAGCTTCACGGCTTCGCTATATTCACCGTGGCGTATGTGTGCGAGGTAACCCTGAATGTCTACATTGGCGGGACACCTGACAGAACATGGCGCGACGCAATCCCCGTAATGGGTGTCGAGCAGCAGTTCCAGAAGAAACTTTCGAGTCTGCTGCAAGTCTTCTCCTTGCGTTGTGATGTCCATCCCCTCCGTTACCGGAGTACTGCATGCAGCTTTATACTTCTTCTCACCGGCAACTTTGACCACACATAAACGGCAGTTTTCTAAAGGACGCAGTAAAGGAGTATGGCATAAGGTGGGAATGTAAATACCTTCCCGTTTTGCAACATCCAAAATAGTGCTCCCGGCCGGAGCTTCCACCGCCTTGCCATCTATGCGAAGTTTAAGCATATTATTCATTCATTTCCTCCAAATTTTACATTTTTTGTGATTTGTCATTAGTCCTCTCGGGGTCCGAAAAGCCGCAAGACAGCAGATTGACAGCGGTAAGATATTCAGAACGATTCAGCACCTCTCGAAAAATAAGCGGGAGGCCACTTCTGGAGGAGGAGTGCAACGCTCAGCAAGATCAAATCCCGATAAATCAACTCTTTTTCAAGAGGAGCTCTATGTTGTGTTTCAGTGCTTGAGGATCAACCGGTTTTTCCATAAAGATGTCGGCCGCAATCCAATCCATGTCCTCCTCCAGGCTGCGAGAATAACCTTTTTCGGTGTCCGGTTGGGCAGAAACAATGATGATCGGCAGGCGATGCAATTCTTCATTTTGCCTTAGCTTTACAGCAAACTGCAGACCTTCGTCGATGGTAGCCATCATGATATCAAGAATTAATAGATCTGGTTTTTCGGTTTCAATGTATTTCAGTCCATCGGCGGTGTTGTTAGCCGACAAAACCTCATACCCAAAACGCCTCAAAATAGCGCCAGTGATCTCTAAAAAGCTCGGATCATCATCAATAAGTAGAATTTTATCTTGAACCATTCATCATACCTCCTCTCATAGGGTTTGGATTCTTGGACTCCACTAATAATCTGAGAGAACATTCCTCACATGTTTAGGACCTACTGCTTAAACAAGACCGTTAAGCCTGGCGTAAAGATTACCAACATTGTGTCTGGCGCAGGGGCCCTTATTGAAGGACTCAGTGTCAAAATATCCTCTTGCATCACCCTGTTGAATTTTGATTTGTTTGTTGCGCAGTCTCTTTGGGCAGTTCTATTATGAACTCGGCCCACTGCCCTTCCTGGCTTTCTACCCAGATCTTTCCCCCATGTCGTTCCACAACAGTTTTGGTGATGAACAATCCCAGGCCGGTGCCTCGAACCGAAGACTGTCGAGACGATTGCAAGCGCTGGAACTTCTGAAAGAGTTTACTCTGGTCGTCCTCGCTGATGCCGGGGCCGCTGTTCCACACTTCCAAACGCATGCGGTCACCGAGATCGTTGGCGGAAATACGAATGCTGCCCGATTTCTCGCCATATTTCAGAGCATTATTCAGAAGATTAGTAACTACACCACGAAACAACTCGGGATCAAGCGTCCATTGCAAATCCTCAGACACCTGTGTGGTCAAGACAACGCTGTGCTCTAAAATGGCACTGGCCAGACCCTTTATGACAGGATCTATCACCTCAGCTAATACTTTAGTCGGTTGAGGGTTGACCTGCATTTCATCTTTTTCGATTCGTGACAAATCAAGATAATGCCTGATCATTTCCATTGACTGGTCAAGATTTCTGCAGATTGCTTCAACCATGATCGACTGCTCGGGGGCAAGAGAACCGAAAATTTCCTGCCGAAGAGCATTGGCACTCATATAGCTGTTGGCAATGGGAGACTTGAGTTCATGTGTAACAAATCCCAACATTTCCAGATAGCGGTGGTTCAGTCGCGCTAATTGCCTGTTAGCTTTATTTAGGCGTTCGTTTGTGAATACCAACGCATGCATATGTTCATGTAACTCTGTGAGGTCATGAAAGTAGCCAACTACGGCAATTTCTTGCTGACCATCATAGAGAATCGTTGCTGAAAGCCGGATCTGAATACGTGATCCGTCCTTGCGAATCAATTCGGTAGTGTAATCAAGCAACACTCCGGGACCACCATAATCGTCGATTAAAAGAGCCTTTTTGATCTTATGTGGTTCGCCTGGCGGATAAATTTCGTGGACCGACAACTTATTGAGCACTTCGGCTGGATCATAGCCAATGAGGCGTTGCGCGCCTTCATTGTACAGTATGATTTTGCCTTCCCTATCGTTGGCCATTATTCCGTCAGGACAGGCCTCGCAAAGCCGTTCTTCGAATTCATAGCGTTGCTGCAACTCTTCCTGATACGCTTTGAGATTCACTGCCATAAAGTGAAAAGCCAGCAGAAGTTTGCTCAGTTCATCTCCGCTTGGATGCAGGTATGCTTCGCATAGATCACAAGGAGCCTCAAAGTCTCTCCGCGGTGCGGTGGAAGATCGCGGCTGGATGGAGGGACCTAAAACAGGGCAGGATACCGGAATATTACTCCTCCGCATGAACTTGGTTCCTTGACTTTGCACTCTCTGCAGGCAGGGCGGAGCCCGTTCCACTTCTTTTATAGCGTCCTCCAACTGGCCTTTCGCGAGAAGATTGGTCATCCTTAGGAGTCGACCGACAGGGCGGGTAATCATGTCTGAGAACCATCGAATCAGAAAGAAGCTGATGACCAGCATGAAAAGCGTCACAACAAACAAAACTTTGAACAACTGCCGACTGAGCCTTTGCACTGAGCGAGCACTGACTCCAACTCGCAACGCGGACAAGGCAGGGAACATTTTTTCAGCCTTTTCCGACAATACCACTTCATAAATCGGTGGGTTAGGTACCAGCGACCTTATGAAAAGCTTGCCGGCTTCCTTCTCTTCAAGCAGATTTCTTTTCCCCCCCTGCCGGTACTTTTCATCACCCATCCAGTAAATAGGTTTCCCGTTGTTACCCATCAACTCCACGTAAAGCAGCTTAGCGCGCACCTGAAAAATTAGAGAAAGATGAGACCTTAATTGGGATTCGGGAAGAGATTTCCGATCTTCGCCCATCACTTCATGAACTTGTCCCATGATCCCGTTTGCTATCCTCCAGGCCTCATCCTGAACGTCTCTTCCCATAGCAGGCAGGACCACCCTGTCAATGGCTATCGCACCAGCCAAAACTACCAGCAAGACCATTGCAAAGGTAATTAGAATGATTTTGGTCTGGAAATTCAGTCGACCCAACAGTTTCATTTTAATCTTCCGATGATGGCAGGTGAGGTCCGAAATGGTGTCTAGCGAAGGTTCGTGATCAAAAGATAGCAGAAGCCGCTTAGCAGCGCAACTCAAGATGAAAGTTAATTTTAAGCAGCGGGGTACACTGAACGAGTGAATAGAGGAATCAAATCAAGACCACAACAGTGCCACAATACCGATACCTATCAAGACCGATTCAATCATCGTCTCAAAAATTGGATCTTCTTTAAGGGGTTTCTGAAAGCTCATTCGAAGAAACCAGCCATAAGCAACAACGCCGGGAAGCATCAAATAAGCAAATCTGGTGCTAAGGCCGCTCACCGGTCCTAGCAAAAGAGAGGCCGCAAGAACCACCAGGATCGCCGAAATAAAATGAGTTGTCTTGTTTTCTCCCAGCAAAACCACGATAGTCTCTTTACCGACCAAACGATCGCCTTGTACCGCTAGCAGGTCTAGCAGCGCTGTTCTTATCAAGACAAAAAGAGCAATAATCCAAAAAGCGTAGAGAGCCTCCTTAAAACCACCCCAAAAACGCGCCAAATGAGGCAATATCACGGTTGCGCTGGCCCACGCAATGGGAACGAAGAAGGTCTTGGAACCTGGAATATCCTTAATCTTGAGGGCTGATAGATTTTGCCAATAAGAAGGCAGAAACACGGGTACCGCATAGAGCACTCCAAATAATACCAATAAACCCAACGCCAAGAAAGTCAAAATGCCGGTATTTACAGCCATCCAAAGCGAGACTGCTACCGCAGCAATGGAAATACCGGTAAATGTGCCCTTCCAATGTTGGTAGAAAGCGGCTCGCCCCGGGTCGTTCAACCGCATCGCATCGCGGTCCAGGTAGAGGTTGAGTGTATGCATGGCAAAAACGTAAAACGCGGCCATCAAGCACTGGCTAAAGGAGATGGAGAACCCCGTCAAAGCTTGCCCGGCAGAGGGCAAGAGAGCAGCACCCAAAGCCACAAAAGCATTGCTGTAGACCAACTGTTCGAGAGTTCTATTAATCCTGTATTTTGTGCCATTACGTTCAGGTTGGATTGATTCCAGCAGACGAACTACATTCCGGATCATCCAATTGGGTGTGGAAGCTCCGGCTGAGACGCCAACAGAAGAGTAGTGGGCCATTTCCTGTGCATCCAAGTCTGCTTCAGTTTCTACATGATAGGTGGGTACCTTACACTCTTTTGCAACCTCAGCCAGCCGAATGGTATTTCCGCTGTGATAGCCCCCAACGATTACGATGGCTTCCACCTGGGAGCACATTTCTCTTACTTCACTTTGGCGTTCGTGAGTCGAGCCGCAAATAGTGTTCTTGATCATTGCATTCGGATACTTGCGCCGAAATTTTTCCTGAATCGCTCTGAAGATTTCTTCATTTTGGGTCGTTTGTGCGACCAATAGAACATTGTCCCAATCAGCCGGCAATTCATCAACTTGCTCAGGACGATTGATCACAACTCCGCGCCCTTCGGTGTACCCCATCAAGCCAATGACCTCGGCATGATCCGCATCCCCTACAATGACTGTATAAAAGCCTTTTCTGGCATGTCTTTTAATCGCTGCCTGGACTCTTGCCACTCTCTTGCAAGTAGCATCCAGCAAGCTTGCTCCAAGCTGGCGCAGTTTTTTGCGTTCCTGAGGAGGGATGCCATGAGCGCGAATTACCACTCTCTTGCCTGCGCAGTTCTCGATTTGATCTTCGGCTGAGATTCCTTTTTCTTCAAGCATGGCTAATACTTGCCGATTATGGATCAGAGGACCGAAAGTGCAGATGCTTTCCCCAACTTGTGGGCTCTTTATCGCCTCCAATGTTACGTCAAGAGCGTCTCTAACCCCTCTGCAAAATCCAGCCGTTCTAGCCACAGTCACTTTCATCAACCAGTACCTCGTCCAAAGAAAAAAATGGGGAATCAAGGTTTCCCCCTATCTCCGCGAAAACGATCATACAATGTTTTATAGAGCTACGCTTGCCGTCTTTCAAGGGACTTTTCATTGTGAAATGAAAATCGATAGGATTGTCTTGTAAGGATCTTACCGAAAGCCGATAATTCCATCACTTTGGAAGACTGCCAAGGCGGCATCCTTGGTCCCAGGTATCAAGACCCCCATATGCTGCCTCAATAGTATTTCAAAACTTATTAAAGTCCACTCAGTCTGTCGAATTGAAAGCCCTTAACATCAATTTCCCGAAGCCAGGCATGGAAATGCTGAATCATTGGTTCCGGCTGATCCAATTCATATAGTTTTGAACGGAGTTTAGCGGATTCGGGCAGCCCCTTTGAATACCAGATCAATATCTGTCTGCAGTGTCCTGGGGGCTTACGTTTTTCAAAAACATAATTTTCAAAGTGAGACCGTGCAGTTTCAAAAAAATCCAGCCAGTTGCCAGGCACATCAGAGGACGGCTTATATCCCCACTGCTTGGCGATACAACTAAATATCCAAGGGTTGCCGAGACTGGCTCTACCTATCATAACGCCGTCGCAGCCCGTTTCCCGCATCATTCTGGTTGCCGATGAGGCAGAACGGACATCCCCATTACCAATTACGGGAATCTTGACCGCTGCTTTGGTTTTCTGGATCCAGTGCCAGTCTGCGCTGCCACTATAAAGTTGCATGGCTGTTCTGCCATGGATGGTAATGGCATCGACGCCGGCGGACTCCAACCTTTGGGCAGCTTCAATTATATTGACGGAGAGGTGATTCCAGCCCAAGCGCATCTTAACGGTCAAGGGAATATCTACCGCCTCCCTAACTCGCTCAACAATTTCAGCAAGTCGGTCGGGCTCCTTCATCAAGAAAGCTCCTGCGCCTTGTTTTACTACCTTTTTTACAGGGCAACCGGCATTGATATCAATAATCTCAGCGCCGGTTGATGCAACCAATTTTGCTGCTTCAGCCATGGCTGAAGGATCTCGTCCAAAGAGTTGAACGGCGAGAGGAACATTCAAAGGGGTGTTCTGCCGGCAAAGCCTCAACGTAGCCGGCTGCGAGCGTCTAAGCCCCTCGACGCTAACCATTTCGGTGGTTACCATACCGGCCCCGCAAACTGCTGCCAGACTTCGATAGATGTCATCTGTGATTCCTGCCATGGGTGCCAGGATCAGCGGAGGATCCACTTTGATCGCACCAATTTTGAGGACGTTCGGCCGGAAAAACGATTGGCTTTCTTGCATATGAGAACTTACCCTTTTCTAGAAGTAATTTTCACGCTATCGTAACAACTTACCAAAATCTTGACAACTTCCGTCATGTTAGCGACTATACACGTATCTCCTTGCATTATAGATTGACACTGAAAAAGGCGTTTGTTAGCTTGCCGACGATTTCAGGGCTGTAAAATGAGAGAATCAAGAGTGAGCTTTCCGAATAAGATCTTTGCCGCCATTTTGGGGGCCGTTCAGTCGGAAGTACAGAAGCTGACGGATGTTTTGGAAGATAAACAAGTCATCAACGTTGTCGGAGAGATCTTCGCGATTGGGAGACTAAAAGGGAAAACTCTCCTTGTTGGCACTACCGGAATCGGCAAAGTCAATGCTGCCATTACCACAGCAGCGCTCTTGGCGCGCTTTTCAATCGAGCAGGTTTGGAATATCGGGAGTGCCGGTCACTTCCAAGAGGGTCCACTGCGAATAGGGGATGTCTTGATTGCACAAGAATTACTCTGTGGCGACGAAGGTATATTGACCACCAATGGTGTTCTCTCAGCCAGGGAGATAGGTATTCCGATCCTGAGAAGAGAAGACGAGGCTCTTTTCGATTCGCTTCCGGCAAGTACAATTGTTCATCGTCTTCGCGAAAACATTGCCCCCGGCCTATATCACCTTGGAAGAGGCATGGTCCCCACGGCTGCTCCGGTTGAAAACCGCACGCGGTGCACAAAGGAGGGATTTTTTCGATTGCTTTACGGTCCCAGCCTTAGCGTTGGCATGGTTAGCGGCGATCCACAGGTTGCCCATAGCCGATTCCTCGATTATGGAGCGTTTGCCGAAAATATGGAGGGTAGTGCAATCGCTCAGACTTGTTACCGCCACGGGATTCCGTTCATAGAATGCAGGGGTATGAGCAATAAAGCAGGTGATAGGGATAAGTTGAATTGGGAATTGAAAAAAGCCATATCTAACTGCCATGCTATAATGATGGATTGGATCCTAAGCCAGGAGGGATCGCTTAGCTAAATGCTTTGGCAAATTTATTAGCATACAATGCCTGAACATTTTGAGATGCTCGAAATGAGCCCGGAAGAGAGTTTATTATGAGTGAGGTCTGGAGTCTTGGTTATTCGCCATGCCCCAACGATACATTCATATTTTTCGCTATGGCCCGAGGGCTGATTGATACTGGTTCGACTCGCTTTAAAGTATATCTCGCCGATGTCGAAGAGCTCAATCGGAAAGCAAGGAAATGTGAACTGGACATAACAAAAGTTTCCATTAGCGTTTTGCCGAATGTTTTGGATGACTATCTGTTGCTTCGAGCCGGAGGAGCGATGGGAAGAGGCTGCGGACCGTTAGTGGTTGCTCGAGAATCTGTCCGCATGGAGGAGCTTCTCAACTCAACCGTGGCAATTCCCGGCAAAATGACAACCGCTTTTCTACTGTTCCAGCTTTACGGTGAACATAGCGGGGAATTTGTGGAAATGCCGTTTGATCAGATTATGCCGGCAGTAGCATCGGGAAAAGTGGACGCCGGTCTTATTATTCACGAAGGACGCTTCACCTATCCTTCTATGGGACTTAAGCTCATTCTTGACCTTGGAGAATGGTGGGAGGAGAAGACCGGTTTGCCTCTCCCCCTTGGAGGCATTGTTATGAAAAGGAATTTGGGTGCCGCTGCAGCTCAAAAGGTGGAAGAGCAGATAAGAGAGAGTTTAAAGTATGCGCAAGCTCACGGTGATGAAGCATGGCCTTATATTAGATCTCTTGCACAAGAAATGGAGCCCGACGTCATTCGCCAGCATATTGATATGTTTGTTAATGATTTCAGTTTGGACCTTGGTCGCGAAGGAGAGGAGGCTATCAGGGTTTTGTTGGAAGCCTCTGCCAGACAGCAGAGTATAACCGTACAACACACATCACTTTTGGGATTGACAGCAAGCTAAAGTTTTGAAGCTTTTTTAAAAAGCTGGGAGTGATTGAAATGAACCCACTGCAATATTTTCTTTTTCCCCACACAGTGTTGCCCGAGTCCGACTATCGTCTTCTGAGCATTTTGTTCCCGCATCTCCATATCTTGCAGATTGCTCGTCAGCCGCAATTTCCCGAATGGGGGCAGAGCTTTTTCTCTGCCACCCCCACCATTTCTGAGGAGCAAAGAAAAAGAGTCAGGACTCTCTTGAAAGAGTATCAAAATTTTGCAGATTTGATCGGGGAAGGCACCGTGCTCGCTTCTATGAGCCGTTTTGACAATAAAGCCGCCTGGCGCGAAAGTCGTTTTCACATTCAGAGTGCAATTAAAGGAAAAGGCGAAGGCGAGGGCCTTGACGATAGTCAGTTGATGCTGCTGGAAGCGGCTGCCTTTATGGAGATGGCCTATAATTTGGACCGACAGGGAATGGAACTGGAGGAAGGCATCACCAAGGCTGGAAATCTCGAAAGGGAATTCCGTAATATCCTAGGTATTTCGAACGATGAAGATTTGGAGGAATTTGAAGATATAGGAGATGCTCCTCTTATTTCCGAGAGAACTTATATGAGCTTCCTGCTCCCCAAGCGCATAGCTTTTTGGCTACGATTGTTCAGTTGCAGCACAACTGATGGTATACCGGTTTTGGTAACAGTTTTACCGGAGGTTGTTGAAGAGATTTTCGATTCTCTAGTGAGCATTGAGAAGCCCATTGTGGATTACCCGCAAGGGTTTGCGGCAATCACGCTGGCTTCGATTCCATCATTGGAGCATCTGGAGGCCGATCAATTTCAAATGGTAGTCGAAGAGCTAAAACAAACGGGAATCTTGGAAAATTACTGGAGAACCCTGGAAGCTTTTCTTGCAAACCCCAAAAACTCCTCATCTATCGAAGAGCTTAGCGGGAATTGCGATCTACTTCGAAGTAGACTGGAGGATCATGACAAGGGGAGTAGAGGCAGCTATCCGCAGACGGAGCTCTCTTTAGCGCTCATCGAAAACCAAACTATCCAGGATTTGTGGAATAGGTTCGATAAAGACTGCGCCGGCAAAGCTAAAGGAATCGATAAATCCATGCAGGGCAAAGCTGTCGTACTCTTTTTGAGAAAGATAGAAAACTCATGAAATCACGGCTGTGGAACGCCCACGTTTGGCCTTGGAACATGCCGCGGTTGGCCAGGGCTATTTCCAGCGCCAGGGGTTGGAGTCTGCTCGCTGCCCGGCTGGGGTGCTGAAGGCTGTGAAGGTGCTTGACTGGCTTGTTGCAAAACAGTTTGTAAGGCTTGCTGCAACTGCTCGGGTGTGGCAGTCTCAGATGGGTTCTGAGGCGTTGGTTCCGGTGGCGGGGATATTGGCGCTGCAGGCAATGGTGTGGCGGGAGGAACAACCTTGCCGTCCATGAAAAGGCCGATGGCATAGAGCTGGTCATCTTTTTGCAATGAGATACTTCTGGAATCAATCTTGACGACTTTATAATCCCCAATCGACTCCCCCTCACTTACCGTCATGTAAGGGAATTGATCGCTGCCTCGTTTTTTCTTATTGCCGAGAAGCTGATTGTTTACCCTCACTAAGGCCTGCTTAACGTTATCGTGAACAAACACCCCGTCCAATTGCACAGATCGGGGTGGCAGACCGGTCTGTGATGGTTTAGCGTTTTGGGGCTGTTGAGCGGGTTGTTCATCTGAAGGTGGCTTGCGGTCGGCAGAGAAGAGATTCTTTTCAACGATTGTGGGTTCTGCATTACATATGCTCAAAGACATGGCAGCGAAAAATAATGCCACCAAAATCAATAATATATTTCTGTTTTTCATGAAATGTTCCTCCAGCAGATTTAAGATCTCATACATTGACTAATGTTTGGAATAATAAAGTACTTACAAACTGAAGTGTAGCTGTTTTTTTTTAGACTCGCTCTCGTTCTCGTTCAGTGGCGCAGCCGGATGTCCAAAGTTTACTTTGTATTTTGGATTTGATAAGAAACTGAGCAACAATCGTTTATGGTTTGAGGAGTCCTCATGAATGATTCAATTTCTTTGATAGAAGCTTTTCGCAACGAATTAGGCTTGATTGACAAACAAGTCGAACAATTGCGAGCCTCTTACTTTGTCGAAGGCCTGCCTTTGGTGGAGGCTTTTGAGCGGATCGAAGTCACCGACGAAGGCCGGATACTAAAGGTGCTTTCTGAACATCTGGATTTGCCTCTGTTGGACCGCGAAGATTACCCCGAAAAACCTGTGCTGCTGGAAGACGTGTCCATGTCATTTTTGAGAAAACATTCGATACTGCCCATCCAGGTGGAGAGTGGACGAGTGCGGGTAGTCACGAATAACCCATTGAATTTGTCTCTCTTGGATATTTTAGGTAATTATTTTAGCGGAATGGAAATAAGTCTATGCCTGGGGCAGCGAGAAGAGATCCGTACATCTATCGATCGTCTCTACGGCGCGGCGGCTCGAGAAGCGGAAGCACTTTCACGCAACGGCGAAGGTTTGTTGCTTAATGCAGATCCATTTGAAGAGGATTTGGAGCATCTGCGAGGACTAGCACAGGAAGCTCCCATCGTTCGGCTCGTGAATGTTTTGATCTCGCGCGCATTGGATATGCGCGCATCGGATATTCATTTTGAGCCCTTTGAGAGGAGTCTTCAGGTTCGCTGCCGTGTTGACGGCGTCCTTTGTGACCTCGACCAACCTCCTAAAACCATGCAAGCCGCCATTATCAGCCGGTTGAAACTGATGGCCAACCTGAACATCGCAGAGCGTCGGCTGCCGCAGGACGGCAAGATTAAACTGAGATTTGGAAATCGCGAAGTAGACATCCGGGTTTCCAGCGTCCCCACCATTTATGGTGAAAGTATCGTCCTCCGCCTGCTCGCACAAGACAACGTCGAATACAAATTGGATAATTTTGGCATGGACGAGCAGCAACTGTCTGTTCTCAAGGAGATGATCGAGCGGCCATTCGGCATGATCCTTGTCACGGGCCCTACCGGTTCGGGCAAAACAACTACGCTTTATGGGGTGCTCAAGAGACTGAACTCTGTAGCGAGAAAAATTCTCACCGTAGAAGATCC
>Ga0210088_1000024_pt1 | contig 35708 bp, 33 predicted proteins | sample RushMan_CattailN_6_FD_185557 | JGI IMG/M metagenome (GOLD analysis project Ga0210088, IMG submission 185557) | Wetland microbial communities from San Francisco Bay, California, USA, that impact long-term carbon sequestration -... | ecosystem: Environmental > Aquatic > Marine > Wetlands ... | reverse complement strand
GCTTGATGAAAAGGCTAAACCTATAACGCTTACTACTCAAACAAATCTCGATGGGGTTATTCCTCAGATCAACATGTTTGCCCAGCAAATCAACCAGAAAGTATTCGGGCGCTCAACAGATTACGCTCAGGCACCTGCCGGCAATGAAGTTTCTTCGACCAGCAATCCCGAATTGCTGGTACCAGACAGCATGATAAAGAACGATCGAATTTCCTATCTCAACCCCAATTTCATTGAGGTCACTCCGGAAGATTCCCTCCGCAACAGCGGATTGTGGAGGAGCCAGACTTTCAGAGAGGGCATCGTTGGTATGGATGTCGGCGACGTGGATGGAGACGGTCGCCAGGAAATCGTGACGGCGAGCTACGGCCGCATATCCGTTCAACGGAGAGAAGGGCTGGTTCTAAAAACGATCGCGTCGTACAACGGAACAAATATGGATCAATTCTTTTGGCTTGCTTTAGCCGACACGAACAGAGACGGAAAAGATGAAATTTACGTCACCAAGCTGCTGAGACGCAACAATCCCAAAGGAAACACCAGCAGTCGCATATCCTATGGCCGGGATGTTGTGTGGGTGCCCGTTTCTATGGGCTTGACTATGAACGGTAGTAAACTGCAGGTGCTTTTCAATGACGAACCCTACCTGTTAAATGCAGTGAATTTTCCCAAAAGGGGGAAAGTGCTCCTTGGACAGCAGATGGGTGAAAATGTGCCGAACGCTATAACAGTTCAGGCTTCCAAGACACTCGATCCGGAAATATACGAGATGCAACTGAAAGGCGGGAGACTTGCCACCACCGGGCGGGCTAGTCTTCCCAAGCGCTGCAACGTTTTCAATTTTGCCGTGGCCGACATCAACAACGATAAATCGGAAGAATATATGGTCGTCGACCAGGATAACCGTTTCTATGTTTTGGACTCGGGTGGAAATCAGATGTGGAAGAGCAGGCAGCGATTTGCCGCCACCAGCAACGGCTTTTCAGGAAAAGTCACCGACATCAGCTTCAACCAGATAGACTACTTTTTTATTCCATCGCCAATCGTGGTCATGGACCTCAATCGGGACAATATCCCGGAGATTGTTGTAAACAGAAGTCCTGACTACGGTAAGTTTTTGCCTTCTGAATTAAAGTTCTATGAAAGTGGAGAAATCGTATCCTTTTCATGGGATCAAATGGGTATGGTGGAGAACTGGAAGACCCGGGAACTCGGAGGCATGGTGACCTCCATTCGAGAAGGCGATCTGAACGGTGATGGGACGCCTGAGCTGATCGCATCTGTGATCATGGCAAAGGATTTTCTTAAACTTTGGGAATCAAAGAGCATGGTTTTCAGCTACGACTTGAACGTGGCAGCACCAAAGACCGCAAAGGCACAGTGACCAAAGCAGTGACGAACAACAAGAATTCTGTCAAACCGTTGATAGAATCGCTTTTAATATTTTGGGGAGGCTTGCCTCCCCATTTTTTTCGCTGGGCAGCGAGATGGGGTGGAAAGCTGTGGTACAAACTTGATCACAGACATCGCAGAGTTGCCGAATCCAATATACGCCTCGCACTTGGCGCTACTTCGGACCAAAAGGTCAGAGCATTGGCCGAAGCGAACTTCATTCACCTCACAACAGTCTTTCTGGAAACACTCTGCATAGCGCGAATAAATAGCAAGAACTCCCACGATTATGTATCGGTCAGCGGATTGGAACTCCTCCAAGAGTCCTTTAGTAAAAAGAAGGGTCTTTTCATGCTCACAGCTCATTACGGGAATTGGGAATGGATGGCTTACTTGGCACCCTTTTATATCAGCAATCGGTTCAACATCATCGTTCGCCCTTTGAATTCGCCCTGGCTGAACAAACTCCTCGTATATCTGCGCGAGCGGTCGGGCAACCGGATTATAGACAAAAAAAGAGCGACCAAATCCATTTTTAGGGCTCTGCGAAACAACCAAATGGTCGGCATGCTGCTCGATCAGGTTTCCAGTCGGGGAGAAGGCGTTTATGCGCCGTTTTTTGGAGTTTATGTTCTGACCAATAGAGCTCTTGCTTCTCTCGCTATCAAAACCGGATCTCCCGTCCACCCAGCCTTCATCCAGCGGCAGAGCGATGGGAAGTACAGGGTTGAAATTAAACCCGCCATAGCGATGCCAACGACCGGTTCATTGAAAGATCGGGTTTTCCACGCGACCACTCTGTTCAACCGTTCAATCGAACAGCAAATACGCAGCGATCCCGCTCAATGGTACTGGATTCATCGGCGGTTTAAGAGATATGTACGGAACCTCGACGAAGTCGCTGAAGCCGAACGTCGAACAGGATTTGATCCTTAACAAGGCTACCTTTGTGATGCACTTTGATATTAACGCTGAGTTCCTTGTTTTTTTACGAAGATTCTCAAATCAGAATTGTGGCCGCGCTGTGAAAGATGCTGTGAAATGGACTACAACCAGGCTGGATTTATGAGGCATGATTTGATAGGGGCGGGGTCTATCCCCGCCCGCAGAAATTCAATTACCCTTGAGGCTGATTAAAGCTCGTAGTCACCGGTTATTTCGAGAATATATTCTCTGTCCCTATCGCCTGATTTAACGGTAAATTCTCCACTTCCCTTGATTGAACTCAGTTTTCCCATACCTTTGTAGACTTTCCAGGTGCCCTTGGTCAGTTTGCTCGCTCCGTCACGGTGCCCTTCAAATTTACTGCAGATGGCGCCATCTTGAAAGGTCGTGGTTGCATAACCTTCCATTTTGCCCGAGCCTTTCAGACGGTCATGATAGGTCACGCTCCGGCGGGACACAAACTCGCCCGCAACCCCGGCCTGATATTCAATGGGCTCTCCTTCCATTTCAACCAACATCAGAGAGTGGTCGAATTCATCGTGCACGTAGAGCATTTCCCGACGGGTAACCATCAAACGATAACTTGCTTTGCGCTTCATCTTTGCCTCCTTTTGTGAGAATTGATTCGAAGTTTGCCGGTGTTCTCAGTTTATACCACAGCGATCTTGTGAATCGCTACAAGATTCTAAAAAGCTCTAACGTTTTCACTCACCTGAACCTTCTTTCCGGCACCTAAATTTAGCGATTTCATCGGTAACCCTGCGTCATGCCGGCGAACTACCGCCGTATAGGCGGCATCTTCAACCAGGCATCCAGTGGGCGGGTGGGTATTTCTGGGTCCCTGCCTTGGCAGGAATGACAATTTCAGCTTTGCCTGGCAAGAATTACCAAATTTAGTTTGTGAATAATCAGCAAGTCAAAATGAGTATGCAAAACATATCATTCGATGGAAAAGTTTAGTTTATGGTGCTTTAGCGTATTGAAAGCTTCCAAAATCCACTCGAACTCAGATCGAAACTTTCGGTAATCAGAGGCTTGAACGTAGCGGCTTGCTCCGCTGCTGCCCAGTGGTACGATATCTTCGCGCCAATCATATCCCCATTCAGTGAAGAATCCTTTCAAGAGTGAGTTCAACTTGCTGCTGGAATTGTCACTCCCGGAATTATTTATGAACCATTGGCGAGGTCTGAATTGCTGCCTGTTCTCCAAAGTGAAAGCAATCGCTTTCGGCAGATCCTTCTCAAGCACTGCCATCCCCGTATCCCCATTGAAAATGGACAGATTCATTCCACCCATGGACGATGGAATAACGCACGGCAAATCAGAGCGTATAAACTCGTATACACTGCGGCAGGCATTCTCATACAAGGATAAATGGACGCCCATCCTGCAGGAAGCGATCTGTGCCGGGATTTCGGCCCGCAGCAAATTGGCCTTTACCGTGACTCTGGACGCAAGACCCGACTCATGCACCCGGCGAGTGAACTCACTCACGTGTGATTCCTCGCCCCTACCGAGAAAAAGAACTCGCGTGCTCCGCAACAGCGGGTGGTGCAGCAAATTCAGCATCTCATTATGCCTTTTGCGCGGCATATCATCGAAAGTTGCATTAAAAACAATGTCGTAATCCTTGTCCAGCTCACTGTGAGCACTCGCTTGCCAGTCCAAGTCGTCCATATAATCCCCGTGAGCCAGTGGCACAACCACTACCCCATGCTGAGTTTCGAAAAAACTTCGATCCTCTTGTGAACCGACACCCATTATGCAAGGATCTTCCAGCTCAGAAAAATAGCGCCACCAAGCATGACGGAAAACAACCCCCATGGGAGGTTCCACATATAATACATACCTTTTGCTCAGTCGTTTCAGCAGTTGCGTCTGAAAAACAAACAGATACGGAAGGGAGAATATTCGAAGTACTCCCTTTTCGTTCAGTCCCGGCTTCTTCAGGACCTGGCAAAAATGGCGAAGTTTGTAAGTGCGCTGAGGTTTTTTCGTAATCTTTCTCGATACTTCACATCTCTCTTTGGCCAAAAATGTTCCAATCTCAGGATCATTGCAAAATAGTTGCTCAGCTTTCAGCAACCACTTCCATTGTTCCGGAAATGGAAGCAGTGCCACAAACAACAATGCTTGTTTTCGTTCGAAATTATTGGAAGATTCTTCCGCAGAGCCGCGGAAAAAAGAATACCGTCTTCTTAGTTGAAGGTAAGGCCAGTTGATCCCTTTTAAAGCCTCAAGCCGAGGTCTCTGCCAAACCAAAAGGTGGACAAGTGACGAACGCAGATCTTTCCGAACGTTTCGATAGGATTCCATATCTTGCGAGTGGAAGATCTCGCCGGAATCGACCATAGCAAAAAAACTTTCCAGAATTCTCAAGGACCTTTTAAATGAAGTCACAATTTCTTCCCGACTACCGGTGCTTTGCTCTGAAAATGCGAAATTCATGAGCCAGAATCGAGCAGCGTCTCTCCATCTTTGGACGGGCTTCGAACTAAAATGGAACTAATGAAGTTTCATAGAAGAATCCAGAATAAGAACTGGCCTTTCTTCATCTCTTCTGTCTCTGGCGGTACATCGCATCTTCATGGTTTGTTGTGATCAACCAACAATGTAGGTTCCTAAATGGACCCGTTGATTATAGAACGAATCCCCAGACAAATCATTATCCCGGCGAGCAAAGATAGACCTGAAGTTATACCTGCATTGCAGGCGCAATCGGCAGGAACGGAGGCTATGGTAGACATTCAAGGTCTTAATTTGCATTGACAGTTTTTGCCGAGTTGGTTAACCTCCCCCTCTAATTGAGGTTAACCAACTCGTCCTCATGATTGCAGAACAGGAATCTTACAATGCCGATTAAACAACTGCAGTATATGGTATACGCATCGCTGATGGCAGCTCTAATTGCCATGGGCGCCTATGTCCACATCCCACTGGGCCCGGTCCCGATTGTATTACAGAACCTCTTTGTGCTGCTGGCCGCACTTTTGCTGGGAAGCCGCTGGGGTATGATAAGCGTTGCAATTTATCTGTTCGCAGGCGCCATGGGAATTCCTGTCTTTGCCGGAGCCAAGGGTGGAATCGTCCATTTTCTGGGCCCGACAGGCGGCTATCTATTGGGATTTCTGCTGGCCGCTTTCCTCACCGGCAGCATCGCAGAACATTCCGGAAAACGGCTAACCGCACAAATATCGGCGGTCATAATCGGATCCATAGCCATTTATGCTGTTGGAGTCCCATGGTTGAAATTTGTAACCGGATTGACTTGGGGCAAAGCACTGTTAGTCGGCATGGTTCCCTTTTTAATCGGCGACGCTTTCAAAGCAAGCGCGGCAGTATTGCTGGCAAGAGCATTGAGACCGATCTTTGCCCGTCAACTCATGCCCGTCTCCTCATGATAGAAATCCGCAAACTGCACTGCAGATACCCTGATGGAACAGTTGCCATCAAGGATTTAGACCTTACCATTCCGGATGGAGAATTCCTACTTATTTGTGGTCCAAATGGGAGCGGAAAGACAACACTCATCCGACACATCAACGGCCTCTTAAAGCCATTTGCCGGCACCATTCACGTCGCCGGGTTGAACGTGGCCGATGCCGAAGATGAAGTGCGCAAACGGGTAGGCATGGTATTTCAGGATGCCGACAGCCAAATTATCGGAGAAACGGTTCGAGAAGATGTCTCTTTTGGTCCGCAAAACCTGGGGCTGCCTGAGGTCGAAATCAACCAACGAGTGGAGTGGGCACTAAACACTGTCGCACTGCTGCAATTGGCCGACAAACCTTGCCACTTGCTTTCCGGAGGGGAAAAAAGGCGACTTGCCATTGCCGGAGTACTGGCAATGCGACCTCAAGTTCTGATATTTGACGAACCCTTTGCAAACCTGGACTACAGTGGCGTTCGACAAACTCTTCAGCAAATCATCTCCTTTCACCAGAAGGGCTGCACCGTCATCGTCACTACTCACGATGTAGAAAAGGTCATTGCTCATGTCAGCCGGGCGGCAATACTTTATGGAGGAGAACTCAAGGCTGACGGCCCACCGGAGTCGATTGTCAAAGATTTGTCAAAATACCAGATCCGGCCCCCCTGCTATAGCCTGCTCGGAGGAAAACCCATCTCATGGCTCGCCGCTTAATACTGCACTACCTTCCCGGCAGCAGTCCTCTTCACCGATGGGATACGCGCTGCAAATTCCTGGGCCTGATGATCGTCACGATTTCGTTGCTGCATATGAACGCACTCTCGCTCGCTTTGTTTTCCGGCTTGTTCCTGACTGCATTCATCGTTGCCCGATTGCCTGGAAGGCCGCTCTTGCTGAGTGCCAAACCGTGGCTGTTATTTCTGACCGTCATATTCATTGTTCAAGTTTTTGCTAACCAGCCGTCACTATGGGCTCTGAACAACATAACCATGGCTGCCATCGCATGCTGGCGACTGGCTTTGATGCTAGCCTATGCTATTTTATTCACTTCAGTCACCAAACCACGCGAGATGCAAGATGCCATCACCTGGTTTTTGAAACCTATACCTTTTCTTCCAGCACGCCGCATCGCAATGATGGTGAGCCTAACCGTTAAATTTTTGCCGCTGATACTCGACCAGTTCGATGAAGTTCAACTCGCTTTAAAAGCCCGTCTCGGGAACCAATCCCGAAGATCAGTTGGTCGTCTCAAATATTTATTTTTGCCGCTATTCCGACGTTCCTTTATCCGTTCCGACGAAATAGCATTCGCTTTGGCGGCACGAGGCTATCGCGAGGATTTGCCCCTCACTTTGCCTAAAGTACCCCTTGTGCACTTATTAGCTCTGATTTTAGTGGCGCTGGTTGCCTTGGCGAGTACACTGATAAACTCGAATGGACTGCTTATTTGAAACTGACCCAGCTTCACAAGTAAATGTCCTGACCAAGAATGCCGCCATCTGATCGCGGGCAACAAGGCCGTTCGCATCGCAATTCTTCAAAGACTGTGACACGAATATGCTCTATAAGTTGTTATTGCGTTGTTGTCCTCACTGGATGTATAAGAATCAGTCAATGTGGGAAAAGCAACCGGCTTCAGAAGACAAGGAAGGTTCAATCGTGTATCCTCGAATGCCATGCGCCGTGACGTTTTTCGTTTTAAGCCGGCTGAAAAGGTGAGTCCCGTGCAATTTTGCTCAGACCCGATGAAAGTTGGAAGAGCTGTCTGAGACGCTCCTTCAATGCCGAAAAGAAGGGCAAAATATTAACGTTTCAGAGACGTCCCTTGCCAAGGCCTTTTACGATTTATGAGAGACAAGATAATATGGAACATTTTATCATAGCGCTAAATGACACGCCGGGCTCCCTCAAGAGTATTCATTACATAAACAGGACCTTGAAAGGCGTAAAACACATAAAATTGACTCTCTTCCATGTCTTGGACACGGCATCTCCCAATCTACTCAAAAAGGAGGAGGTGCGCCGCATCGAAAGGATCCATGAGGAACAGCCCCATCTGAGTGGATACTTCTGGACAGTGGAGAATGAACAAAAGATGCTCGATACCTTCCATCAGGCCAAGCTTTTGTTGTTGGAGGGAGGATTTCCCGAAGAACAAATAAGAACACACTACAGTGTGCAGTCTGCCGAAGTAGCGCAGGTTATTTTAAACGAAGCCAAGGCTCTCAAATGTTCCACAATTGTAATGGGTCGACGCGGACTTGGACGGGTAAAGGAATTTTTTCTCGGAAGTGTTTCTAATACCGTCACCAAATTCGCGCGAAACATGACCGTTTGGGTGGTGGATGACTGAGAGCTGAGTCTCGGTATTTCTGAGTTGAACAGAACACTTCAGTATTTAACTCAAAGGGGGGTTTCATGGCGAACCACATTTTTAAGAATATCGCTTTCTGTACCGACTTTTCAGAAAATGCAGACGAAGCATTTAACGTCGCCAAAGACCTCGCATGGCACTATGGAGCAACCCTTCATGTCGTGCATGTGATGGTGGACTTTGCTCTTTCTCCTCCTATTCACTCGACCTACATGCCGATCGAGTATCAACCGGAGTTTGTTGAACAAATTACTGAAGCCTCGCGAGAGTCCATTCAAAGCCGCTATGTAAATCAGCTTAAAGAAAAGCAAGCCTATGAAATCCAGTTGCTTTCCGGCTATGCCTCGACTGAAATCATCCGATTGGTCAAAGAAAAAGCAATCGATCTGATCGTTATGGGCTCCCACGGGCTAACCGGATTGGCCCATGTCTTGTTTGGAAGTACGGCGGATCGAGTGGTGCGCAAGTCCCCCTGTTCAGTGTTCACAGTGAGGCTTAAAGGCAAAGAGGAATAAACTTCGCAAATTGTTATCGATCGCAAAATCATGGTGCCAGGACTTCTCCCAAATGAAGAGTGAAAAAACGGTGCTAGTTACCGGTTCTGCCGGCTTCATCGGCTACCATTTGTCTTTGGAGTTGCTTAAAAGCGGGAAAGCCGTGACCGGACTGGATAACATCAACGATTATTACGATACTAACCTTAAAATGGATCGTTTGAAACAGCTTGAACAATTCCCCCGGTTTCAATTTCAGCGATTGAGCCTTGAAGATCGCCCGGGAATGACATCACTGTTCAGACAGGGCCAGTTCGATGTAGTGGTCCATCTTGCAGCACAAGCCGGCGTCAGATACTCACTCACCCATCCTCACTCATATGTCGACAGCAACCTGGTAGGTTTCGTCAACATCCTCGAAGGGTGCCGGCATTCGTCAGTAGAGCATCTGGTGTTTGCATCTTCAAGCTCAGTATATGGCGCCAACACGGCAATGCCTTTCTCGGTGCATCAGAATGTGGACCACCCCGTTTCACTTTATGCGGCAACGAAAAAAGCAAATGAGCTCATGGCCCACACCTATGCCCACCTTTACGGACTCGCTTGTACCGGGCTGCGTTTTTTCACTGTCTATGGTCCCTGGGGAAGGCCTGATATGGCGTTATTTTTATTCACTCGTGCCATCTTGGAGGGAAAACCCATACAGATTTTTAATCACGGCAAAATGCGCCGGGATTTTACCTATATCGACGATATCGTCGGGGGCGTGATTCGGGTGATGGAGAACCCTCCAAAGCCGAACCCCGATTGGCGCTCCGAGGCTCCTGATCCAGGTACAAGCTATGCACCCTACCGCATTTATAATATAGGCAATAATCAGCCTGTGGAACTGATGGAATTTGTCAAGGTCATCGAAGAGACCCTCGGAATTGAAGCCAAGAAGGAGTACCTACCCATGCAGCCCGGCGATGTGCCGGCAACGTATGCCGATATCGATGATCTGACCCGGGATTTAGGGTTTCACCCTCAAACCGGCATACGAGAAGGCATTCGAAGCTTCATGGCCTGGTATAAAGAATATTATGGCGTTTGAGGTGTCGATCGAACCGGAGACTTCAATTATCTTTCCAGGGATAGAAAAGCTCTCGACCGTTAAGTACTTCACAGCCATTCCGAGTGACTCGAACCATATTTTCCAACCGGACACCACCGAAGCCGGGCAAATAAATGCCAGGTTCCACAGTGACGACCATATTTTCCTCGAGCAACACGCCTCCCTTTTTCCTTAACCTCGGCTGTTCGTGGACTGCAAGACCGACCCCATGCCCCAATCCGTGCCCGAAGTATTCGCCGTAACCCGCTTGATCGATGACTCTTCTGGCGACAGCGTCGACTTGACCGGCGTCTTCACCTGCCCTGATAACATCCTGGGCAGCAAGCTGAGCCTCTCGAACGACGTGGTAAATTTCCTGCAGTTTTTGCTCAGGAACACCCGCAGTCCAGGTTCTGGTCATATCAGAACAATAGCGGCGCAGTTTAGAGCCCAAATCGAGGATAACCGGATCTTTGGCCTGAATTTTTCGATCGGTTGGCACCGCGTGCGGTAAGGCGGCGTTGGGGCCACCGGCAACAATGGGAGGAAAAGAAACAGCTTCGCCGCCACCTTCACGGATGAGCACTTCGATTTTCCAGGCGACTTCTTTTTCAGACAACCCGGGCTTTAATATATCCCAAACCCCGGCCAGGGTTTTTTCCGTCAGCGCCAGAGAATCTTTGATTCTGTCGATTTCTTCCGGTTCTTTTACCACTCGCAGCCCTTCGACCAGCCCCTCGCAGGAGATCGTCATTGCTGTCGGGACAGCTTCCTTGATGGCCTCCTCGACATCCTGGTACAGACTATGGGTGCAATAATGCCCCTCCACTCCAAGTCTTTCCACTTTGAGACTGGTGAACAGTTCCGGCAGCACCTGCCGAAGTCCCTCTTTGTAAATGACCAGTTCAAACTCCGGCGATTCTTGTTTTGCTTCTTCTTGATAACGGAAATCAGTCAAAAGAAGTTGCCTTGCTTCGCTGATCAGCAAGTACCCAGAACTCTCAACCAAATTCATATCTTCGGCCTGATAGCCGCTCAGATAATATCGGTTTTCAGGAACCGCAACCAAAAAGGCATCCAGTTTATCCGCCCTCATCAATCCACGAAACTTTTGCAACCTGGCAGCAACGGCATTATTCATTGGATTTTAGCTCCTCTCTTCAATACAACTATCGCACGATGGCAACCCGACGTAGTTTTGCCCAGGATGGTATTTTGCACTAGCAAAATCTTGGCAAATGCTCGAAAAATCCATTTTGCCCAACAAACCGGTTTTAAATTAAGCCCTTGTCCGACATACTGCGAGATGCGGACAAGAAAAAATACAATGTTATCCATAAAAAAATCATCATAAAGGGTTGGGAATTTGAATCGTAAAGTGTTATTTTTGATAGGTTTAAATATTTCCCATTAGAAGCTTAAGGAGCGTCAAGCATGCTCGCGAGAATGCTGGTTCTGCGGTTTTCCAGAGAAATCGTGGACAAACCGATAATAACCAATCTGGTACGAAATTATAATCTGACTTTCAATATTCTGAAGGCGCAGATTTATCCACGAAAAGAAGGCATGGTAGTACTCGAACTTCGCGGCAACAGGGATGACTTTCACGCAGGAGTTCAATATCTGAAAGACATCGGTGTGATTGTTGAGTCCATAGCTCAGGCCATCCGAAGAGACGAGGAGAAATGTTACCAATGCGGTGCCTGTACTGCCATTTGCCCTACTGGAGCCCTGCACATTCAACGGCCGGAAATGTGTGTTCTTTTTGAATCCGAACGCTGCAGTGCGTGTGAATTGTGTGTAAAGGCATGCCCATCCAGAGCGATGATAGTGACTTTTGACAAAAACATTGCCATGGAATGAAAGCGTAAGCTTGCCAAACTAAAGTTATTTACAAATTTTTGACCAAAGATCGGCAAGGAGCGGTGGAATGAATTACAGTGACAAGGTTCTGGATCATTTCATGAATCCCAGAAATGTAGGGGAGCTGGAAGATCCGGATGGTGTAGGACAGGTTGGAAATATCAATTGCGGCGACATCATGCGAATGACGATCAAGGTTGTCGACAATCGTATTTCCGCCATCAGATTCAAGACTTTTGGCTGCGGAGCGGCTATCGCAGTGAGTTCGATGGTCACCGAAATGGTAACGGGCAAAACTCTTGAAGAATCGGTAACAGTGAATCGTGATGATGTAGCAAAAGCCCTGGACGGTTTGCCCGAAAAAAAACTTCACTGTTCAAACCTTGGAACTGATGCCTTGAAAGCGGCCATAAACGACTACTGGCGCCGGGCCGGTCATCCTGAAAAAATTGTACGTCTTGAAGATGAACATTTGGAACACCAAGCGAAAGAAGAAAACAGTGCGTGTTGCGGTAGCAATGAGCGGGGGTGTCGACAGTCTTCGGACGGCGGCGCTGCTGAAAGAGCAGGGGAATGATGTTTTCGGCATTAACATGCAGCTTTTCCCTCACACGAGGTCCGGAGGATGGAGCAATGAAGCCATCCTCCAAAATCGAGACTCAAACCTAAAATCACTGGCTGACAAGCTCGAGATTCCTTTAACTACCGTTGACTTTCGGGACCTATTCAGAGACGAGGTCATCCTGCCCTTTATTCAAGCTTACCAGAGTGGCTTGACGCCGAATCCCTGCGTCATTTGTAATCCAACCATCAAATTCGAATATCTCCTCCAAGAGGCCCAACAGCGTGGTGCTGAATATATGGCAACCGGCCATTATGCCAGGCTGGAGCCACCGGCAGACAACTCGGAGCGCTTTAAACTCTACCGGGGGCGGGACTCCAGAAAAGACCAATCCTACTTTCTGTACGCCTTGAGTCAGCAACAACTATCATCTGCTCTGTTTCCGCTCGGCGATTTCAGTAAGGATCAGGTTCTGCAATGGGCTCGCAATCAAGGTTTTCCATCGGATCTTGCAATAGAAAGCCAGGAGCTTTGTTTCATCCCTTCCGGCAATTATCAAGAATTTCTCTTGCAGAAGTCGCAATCCGTGCCAAAAGCCGGCCCGATCATCGATATGGAAGACAATTATCTAGCTCAACACAAAGGCGTTTTTGCCTACACCATCGGACAACGTCGCGGATTGGGCATTGCGTCCTCCTCACCCTACTACGTCATAGACCTTGATGCCCCAACCAACACCGTGCGGGTCGGCCGTGAGCAAGATCTATATTGTTCCGAATTTGAAGTCGAAAAGGTCAACTGGCTATCCATAGCCCCGCCGCATAAACCGTTGCACGCTCAAGTTCGCATAAGAAACCAGCATCAACCTTCCCCTGCGCGGATAGTTCCAGGCCAAGGGGAGGCGGAAAATGTAATACGGTTCGATGACCCGCAACGCGCGGTTACTCCGGGGCAGGCGGCCGTCTTTTATCAAGGCGACCTGGTTTTGGGCGGTGGGACTATTAAGAAGAAGGTCAAATCATGAGTCTCACAGTCGCCTTGGAAACCTTGGGATGTAAAGTCAATCAATACGAGTCTTCATATTTGTCGGAAGTACTGACAGGGGCCGGTTATAAGTTGGTACCCTTTCGCCGGCCCGCAGATATTTATATCGTTCACAGTTGCGCCGTCACATCTAAAGCTGCTTTTCAAACCAGGCAGCTTTTGCGTCGGGCCAAGAGGAATAATGCCGACGCCCAGGTTATGGTACTAGGATGCGATGCTCAGTTGGAGTCAACCAGGATCGCGAAAGAAAAGCTGGCCACACATATCCTCGGGGCTTCCGAAAAACTTGACTTGCTGCATTGGATGGATGTCGCGGGAAGCTTTACAAGTCCCTGTCTGGCGGTTGGCGATGCACGACTTGCCGCCACCATGCAACCCCTGCCGACAACCCGTATGTATTCCGGGCGTGCAAGGGCTTTTCTAAAAGTACAGGACGGCTGTGATTCTTTCTGCTCCTACTGTATCGTTCCGTACACCAGAGGTAAGAGCAGAAGCTTGGCAAGCCAGCACGTCCGTTCTCAACTGGATCGATACCTCGACTACGGCTACCAAGAGGTCGTATTTACAGGCATCCATTTAGGGCAGTGGGGCAGAGACCTGGATCCTCCTCAAGACTTGGCGGCTCTCTTGAAATTCCTTGCCGGAAGCTCGCTTCCTGCACGGATTCGGCTCAGTTCTTTAGAATCCGTGGAATGGAGTGACGACCTGTTGTACTACCTCAATTCAAATTCGTCCATCTGCTCCCACTTCCATGTTCCTCTGCAAAGCGGCAGTAACGAGATTCTCAAAGCCATGCATCGCCCTTATACTCCTCGGCAATACATCGAGCTCATAGTCGAAATTAACCGCAAGTTCCCGCGCGCAGGCATCGGCGCCGATGTCATGGTTGGCTTTCCGGGTGAAACGGATCGTCATTTTCAAGAAACAGTTGAGCTCATTGACCGACTGCCTCTAACTTATTTACACGTCTTTCCTTTTTCACCGCGCCCTGGGACGGATGCAGCAGAGCTCAGCGGTCGCGTTACCGGCGGCACTCTAAAGCAGAGAGCAAAATTCTTGAGAAATCTGGACACTAATAAAAGAATGGAGTTTCGTCAGTCTAATATCGGACAGACAGCAGAGGTTTTGGTCGAAACTCAAATCGACACCGGACTGTGGCGCGGAACATCAGACAATTACCTCCAGGTTATGTTCCACTCCGCCAATCATTCGGTTCTTCCCGGTTCCTTGGTGAAAGTTAGGCTGAAAAAGCTACACAGAACGGGTATCGTCTCGGGCGAGCCTTTGTCTACTCCTTAAACAGGAAAAATTTCACCAGGCTTGCATCGGGCGGATTTGCAGAGTTGAAGGGAGCCATCTCTTCCTCATATTCTTTTAAGAGGGGGGACAAGTAGGCCTCCATGCGAACGGCATCCGATTCCCCTAGAGAATGCTCTATCCATTGGCGAAGGGTTTGGTGTATTTTCTGGGCTCCCAACAAAGGAAATATCCCGGTCCAAGATTTCACCGAGATCGGCTCAACCCTCCATTTAGCTTCTGATAGAAAGCGCGCTGAGGCGGTCCAGAGCATGTTTCCGACAGTCAAGTCCGCTAAATCCCTTATTTGACCTTGTTGCCACAGCACTAACTGCAGATATTCGGGTTTTGGCGCGAGCAAATCAAAGACTTTGCCCAGTACCCCGATGGTTTCCACAAAAAACTCAGCCCGGCGGAGATCCTCAGTGGTCCTGAAAAGGTCTTCCCGCTGCATTTGCTCAGGAGCAGCCTCTCTTATGATTCTTGGAGTTCTTTCGAGCAGCAATTCCGCCGATTCCATCCATGGCTGATCGAGACAATTTAGCTTTTTTGGCCATCTTGATATCCAGCCTTGTCTGCAGATAAGCTGCAGCTTCTGTTTAAGTCCGGCGATTGAAGCTTGTGCCAGTCTGAACAGGTGTTCCAGAAAAAGTTCCCGAACATTTTTCGCGGCAATCTCTGGTGAATCTCCGCCGGTCAAATGCAGCCCAAGGTTGACATACGCGGCAGCTTTATCTACCGCTAAGTGCAAAGCTTCAGTATTATCAGGAGCAATTTGATCCGCCACAACTACCTTGTTCGCCAATGATGCAAGTTCCAGCTGCAGTGAACTTATCAGCGACGACTCCGCTATCAATTCAAGCGCTCGCCCGAACAAATTCGTGTCCGGTACCACTGCCAAAGCAAAAGAAGGGGCCGGGCTGGAACTCTCCGAGCTAAAGATAGGTTTTGTGCTTGCGATTTCATCAGGAAGGATCTGTCGATAAATATGCAGAGCATCATAGAAGTCGGGAATCGCTAAATCTTCCAGGCGACCGATGTGGAAACGATAAGCATCTTCTTCGATTTCTGAATCGATAGACGAGATAATATGATCCATGAGCTCTTTGTAAAACCCATAATGAACCTCGAAAATCACACCCAGCAATTGTTTGAAAAAATCCTCGTATTGAGGGTATAAAGGTTCCCAAAAATACTGGTCGTCCAAAGTATTCTTCGGCAATTGATCGATCGATTCGATTAAATCAACATCCTCAGGTGCATCGACGACTCGAATCCACCTTTTGAAAAGGGTCACCAGCAACTCAAAATCTGCGTAATACAGCCATTTGAGCAACTTATCTTCATTTGCCCTGGCCAGTCGGTCCAGCCAATCAACTGCTTTGGTCGCTTGCAGTTGATCTTTGTGCCACCACTCCAAGTCAAAAATATGATTAAGCTGTTCTACACGCGCCATGCCTAAAAGCGCCAGAGCATCTTCAGGCCCAATCTCTTTAACCGAAAAATAGAAATCCTGCTCTGCAAGGGCCGCCACAACCTGTTCGGCATCTTCGCGCTGCAGGATCATCTCCAACCTCTTTTTGGCGGGCAGACGCATTAAGTGATGGCTCAGTTCACTCGGAGCGAGCCTTTCCAGCCATTTTTCTTCAAAATCGATAACCGTTCTGGGCATAAGCAATTACCTGTTTTTTCCTCCATTTTTAGCTGTTGTCTGTTATATTCCTCTTAATTGGAGCGAAGTCAAGATGTGGTAACTTTGTTGTTTGAATCAGATGCCGCTGTCCAATCATCGCGCGCAACTCTTTGAATTAGGCTTGCGTTAGCGCAGTCCGCACATTATATGTAAGCTAAGGGGAAATGAGAAATGCCGCCAAGGCGGTGTTTGTTGGAAGAGTAAAATCGTTTGTCCACCAAATATATGGATGGAAATCACGTCTGGTGATGTGAGAGACCTTTGACAGGAGAAGCAAAATGCTGCTCGTTGAGGATTTGCAGGTAGAACTTGCAGAAAAGACTATACTCAAACACATCGATCTGGAAATTAAACCGGGTGAGACCCACGTGCTGTTTGGGCCTAACGGCTCAGGCAAAACTTCATTGTTGATGACCATCATGGGATACCCCCAATACAAAGTCACGGGTGGCAAGATTGTATTCAAGGGGGTCGACATTACCCATAGTCCGATTAACGAACGGGCCAAACTGGGTATAGGGATGTCCTATCAGAGGCCCCCCACTATCCACGGATTAAAAACGAGACAAATGGTTCAGATATGTGCCACAGCACGTGGGAAAAAAGAGGTCGACGTTGAGGATCTGGCGCGGAGAGTCTATTTTTCAGATTTTTTGGAGAGAGATGTAAATGCAGGTTTTTCAGGTGGTGAAATCAAACGCTCGGAGTTGCTGCAATTAATGGCGCAAGACCCAGACTTTATGCTTTTTGATGAGCCTGAGTCAGGCGTTGATTTGGAAAATATTGCCGTGGTTGGAAATACTATCGCTGCTCTTCTCCAAAAAGAATGCGCACCTTCAAAAAACAAAAGCATGTTGCAGATGAAACGTGAGCGAACCAAAATGGGTCTGATCATAACTCATACGGGCCATATCCTCGATTACGTGACAGTAGATAAAGGACAGGTGCTTTACGACGGAGTGCTGAGTTGCAGCACCAACCCTCGTGAAATCTTGAGATGCATCAGCGAAATGGGATATGAGGAATGTGTGCGATGTACGATAGAGAACAACTAAGAGAAAAAGCAAAGAAGGCAGTGGCCAAAGCGGCCGCCATCGGGCCGGATATTAATCTCGATGAATTTCAGAAGTCCCCGGTTGATCACAAATATCTCGATGATGATGAGATGCGCTCGCTGCCGGTAGCCGAGCAACAGCGCTTGATCATGGCGGGACTGGATTTGACCGAAAAGGAGAGAGGCGGCACTTACTTCCAGAAGGATACGGCCGTAATCCATTGTAAAAGCAAGCAGGAAGGTGTAGAAGTGATTCCCATCAGGAAAGCGCTGGAAGAGCTTGATTGGATTCATGATTATTACTGGAAGCTTGTCTCGGTCGATACCGACAAATATACTGCTGCCGCGGAGTTGGAGCTACATGATGGATATGTCATTCGTTCCTTGCCAGGCGCAAAGTCCGTCTATCCCATCCAGGCTTGCCTGTATCTGGATAAAGAAGGACTTCAACAGAATGTGCACAACATCATTATTGCCGAGGAAGATTCGGAGCTTCATATCATAACCGGATGCTCGACCTCACCTCACCTCAAAAAAGCTGCACACGTTGGTATATCGGAATTCTACGTGAAGAAGAACGCGAAACTCAGCTTCACCATGATTCACAATTGGGCTGAAGATATGCAGGTCCGACCTCGCTCGGTGGCTCAAGTTGAAGAGGGAGGGCTGTTTTTGAACAACTACATTTGCATGAAACCGGTCAAATCGCTGCAAATGTACCCAACAACACATTTGATCGGCGATGATGCCGTTGCCAGGTTTTACAGCATTATCGTTGGAAGCCCGGGCTCTGAATATGACGTGGGAGGCCGTATCTTTCTTAAGAAACCTGGCAATCGTGCGGAAATTGTGGCGCGCACCATCAGCAATGGTGGAAAGATCATCGCTCGTGGGGACTTGATAGGGGAAGTGCCGGACATCAAAGCTCACCTCGAATGTAGAGGATTGATCCTGAATGGAGGAGTCATTCATGCTATCCCGGAACTCAGGGGCTATGCCGACGGCGTTGAAATGTCGCATGAAGCGGCAGTCGGGAAAATTGCACAGGAGGAAATCACCTATCTGATGTCGCGCGGACTGAGTGAAGATGAGGCCACTTCGACTATCGTGCGCGGTTTTCTCAGCGTTGACATCCCCGGACTTCCTGCTCAGCTAAAGAGCGAAATCGATCGAGCCATTGCAGCTAGTGATGAAACGGTAATGTAAATATTGTAACTTTTGTCTTTAAAGGAAGGAGGGAATAACTGATGAAAAGATTTACAGTTTGCGGCATTGCAGCGCTATTCCTGATTATTTCCCTCGTGCTGCCGGCCCAAGCTCAACAGGGTTGTTCCGATTACACGGCGAACTATTCATCCAATTATGTATCTCCTTACGCTTCCTCATATTCCATGGAGGCGGAGTACGAGGTTGAACCGCCGGGCGAACTGATTTTGGCGGATGTTCTGATTCTGCGCCCATTGGGAATCGCTTCTCAAATTGTGGGTTTGGCAGGAAGTATCGTGTCGTTGCCCTGGGCCGCATCCTCTTGCAGCGGTTGCCTAGTCCAAAAGAAGCTCATCAAAGAGCCTTTCGACTACACATGGTGTCGTCGTTTGGGTGACGTAGATTATTAATACTCTGCTCCGATTTTTTGGAGGTGAGGGAGGCCGCCGGTTTGTTAACCGAGCGGCCTCAGTATTTCTTTGAAGAACGTAATGAAGGGCTGTAGAATCGCAATAACAGGAGGTATCGCCACCGGCAAGAGTACCGTGGCAAACATGTTCGCGGAACTGGGCGCCGTTATTCTGGATGCGGATCAATTTGCACGCCAGGCAGTGCAACCAGGTGCTCCATGCTGGAAAGAGCTGCGCGAAATTCTGCCGGACGATTTTTTTGATCCGGGAGGCCACCTCGAAAGACGCAAGCTCCGAGAATGCATTATAAAAAGCAATGAATGTCGCGACCAAGTAAACTCAATCTTGCACCCTTGCGTTATGCACGCAATGGAGCAAGAGAGGCAACAGAGAGTACGGAGCGGCACTCATAACCTGATAATATTCGATATACCGCTTCTTTTTGAGGCAGCCTCCGCACACCGCTTCGATATTGTGGTTCTCGTCTACGCTCCACGAGAAACTCAAATCCAGAGGTTGCAGAATCGCGACGACATTTCCCGCCAACAGGCAGAAAGCACGCTCGCTATGCAACTGCCTATCGAAGCGAAGAAACAAATGGCTCACATCATCATCGACAACACCTTCGGCCTGGAGCACACCAAAAAGCAGGTTCTTAAAGTTTGGAGAGAACTTCAAAAAAGAACCGAGGGCCGTCAGGTCACACTCTAGAGTTCCTTGAACATTTCTATGTCCGCTTTGCTTCGCTGCTGTTCGAGCCATGCCTGCCAGAGTTGATTCTGCTTTTCCTTCTGCAGCCTCTGCTCGATTTGCGACCGGTTTTTCTGTAGTTCTCCTTCCGGTGGAGCTTTTTTCCCAATCAGTTGATAAACCATAAAAAATTGCCCGTTGACGTCAAGCGGTGCTTCTGGAAAAGGATTCGTTTCCTCGAGTTGGAATATTTTGTTCAAGGAATCGCCCCCTACCCTGAGACTCCGGTCGGGTTCCGCGCGCGAAAACCAAGCGCTATCCTTAACATCAAGCTTCTTTTCCTTAGCGGCCTGCTCAAGGCTTTTCGCTTTCCTTGCCTCAGCTAAAAGATCTGCTGCAGCTTTTTGGGCAAGCTTACCGGCTTCCTGAGCCTTATAGTCCACTTCAACCCGCACTTTAACTTGATCATAAGGCGGGACTTCCGGAGCTTTCAAAGCTTCAACCTGGGCAATCAGAAAACCCTCCGGGATTTCCAGCGCGCTGCTGATTCCGTTCTGGGGCAAGGCGAACAGGTCTTTCATAATCGGAGGTGGAACTTGAACTTCGGGGAGTGGACCCGATTGAGCAACCCATTCTTTAGTCTCTGTGACCTGCAATTTTCCAGATTGAGCAGCTTTCTTGAGATTTCCTTCGGCATATGCCAAGTCGGCGAAGTCGCGTGCTTTATCGAAAGCGATGTCTCTGGCTCTTTCTCGTTTGAGCGTCAATTCGATCTGTGAGCGAGCCTCTTCCAAGGGAATGGTCCTCGCCGGGCGAGCGTCCTCCACTTTGATGATATGGAAACCGTAAGGCGTGCGGACCAGTCCGCTTATTTCACCCGGTTTGAGCGCAAAGGCCGCCTCAGAAAAAGACGGCACCATCTGGCCGCGCGTAAAATAACCCAGGTCTCCTCCTTTTGGTGCCGTCGGTCCCTGCGAATATTTTTTTGCCAGTTCGGCAAAATCAGCCCCCTTCTTTTTAGCCTCATCGAGGACTTTTTGGGCTTCCGCCTTAACTTTTGCTACCTCCGCTTCCGGTGCATCCTCGCCAAGCCTGAAGAGAATGTGACTGGCTTTGACTTCTGCCTCTTTATGATATTTATCTTTGTTTTCATTATAGTATTCTTCAATCTCGTCACTCGAAACCTGGACATCATTCAAGAAAGAATCGGTCTTGAAAAGAACCATCGAGAATTTTCTCTTTTCAGGTTCCTTATAGGCGTCTTTGTGCTTCTCGTAATATTCCTTCAATCCCTTATCCGTTGCTTTAACTTGATCCATAAATGACTTGGGATCTAGTTCAACATAACTAATTTGGATAGGGCTTCGACTGAAACGATACTCTGAAGCAATCTCTTCATCGGTCACTACACTTTGACGCTTGATAAAACTTTCCACATTCTTGATGCTCAAATCCTCGCGCAACTGCTGCTCGAACATTTCCGGGGACATGTGATTTTGCTGCAAAACGAGCACATAGCGCTGCCGATCAAATGCCCCATCCTTTTGGAATACGGGGTATTCCAGAATTTGCTGCTGAACCTCTTGGGCTGATGCGGTCAACCCAAGATCCTTTGCTGCTTCGCTGACAAGGTATCTTTGGATCAACATGTTCATTGCCTGTTGCTTGAGGTTGAGTTGTCGCAGCATATCATCAGAGAGGGCATCGCCAAACTGGCGTTTATACATTTCTACCAAGTTATTGTAGGATTGATCAAATTCGGAAATAGTAATGAACTTGTCATTCACCCTTGCTAATCGGCTTGCATCTCTGGATGTATACGAATAGCCACCCCAAAAGATGAATACGATCACTATCAGGAAAAGGGCAACCTTTATCAGCCAGGATGTCGCGTGTTTTCTGAAAACGTTAAGCATAACCGGGAACTGCCTCCTTGCTACGAATTTAGGTTCTCTCCAGCGGTTTTGTGTGCCGCCGCACGAACAAAATATAGACCATGCCACCTGCAAAAGGCAAAGTCGCAACTAAAAAAAACCATAACATCTTTTTTTTATGAGTGGCAAAACGACGTTTGGGTATATCCACTATGGACCAGAAAGTGGGAATGAGAGGAGTCCCAAAAATGACAACCAGTATCAAAATCTTCAGGGGCATAACCTACTTTTCCGGCCTTCCTTCATGCAGGACAGCAATAGCTGACATCCGCGTATTCAGTTCTTGGTCGTAATCCTTTAGTTGTTGAATAATGGAATCCAGTTCCATTTCCCAAACTTTTGTAAGTTCGGATTTGAGTGACTCTATAAACTTTTGCGTATGTCGCTGCAAGAGTTTCTTGAAACGGGCGTAAAAACGAAAAGCGAAAAACAAATTGAGCAGAATGTAACTCCCCAGAGCTGCCAGGCCGGTTGGACTGAATAAATGTTGCACAATGGCGGACATAACGATGGTCAAGCCGGACCAGCCCGGATTCGTCAAAAAGCTGCGCCATGCGGATTCCCCCCCCAGCGCCAGGACTAACAGCACAAGCAACAATCCGTATGCCATATACTGCACGCTGCCAAATCCGAACGAAGAAGGCGTCTGGACTCTTGCGAACCACATCTCGACAAAATGATTCAGTTTGTTTTTTAGGTCTTCCCATTGGTTTTTCGGGTCCAAAACAGTTTCCAGCTGTTTTTGAAAGACTGGAGGCAATCCACGACTCAAAAGTCTATGTGCCATGCGGTCTTCCAATCTCTCCAACTGGCGCTGCAGCATTTCCGCCGTCCTGCCTTCAAGCAGCAGGTAAGAAACGGAATGTTCAGGTTCTTTTCTAATCCACCGGCTCCAATCACGGATCAGTGTCAGCAAAATGCGCCCTGGTCCTACTAGAATATTCGAAAAATCAACCCAATAGAAAATATCTTTCCTTAGATGACTCTCAAGCCACACCTCAAGCGCTTGGCCTCCTATGGCAACCCAGTCGGATCGAGCATCTTGCATCTCTTCAAGGAACTTCCCCAGCACCTGCCTCACTGCAGCAATATTCATGGCCTCTTTGTCCAAAATTGACAAGAGTTGCTGTACTTCAACATCTATATTCGCGGCCTTGATGGCCATGATCTCTTTAACGTCTCGATGCTGGAAAATTTGCTGGCGAAAGCTCGCGAATTGATTCCAAGGAGCTGCGGGGCGAGCCCCCAAAATTTGGCTGGCGGAAAGCACATAGATCAGAGGGTGAGAGACTTTATTGTCAATCAGATATTCTTGAAAATTAGCCGTCACCTTTGACAATCTCTCATAGCCTTCCTCTTTGCCTTGACCATCAAAAAGAAGATCTGCTTTGTTCAAGACAAAATAGAAATTTTGTTTGGCCTTGGGGACATGTCGCAAAAATTCGTAAAAACGCTCATCCGCGTATTTTTCCGGCGAGGTGATCCACACCAGTACATCCAGATGTTCCAGAAACCCTATGACATGCTCTCGATGCAAACTGGCCAGACTGTCGAAATCGGGCAGATCGCAAAGCAGGATTTGTCGGATAGAATCCGCCTGATGCTTTATATCACGCCAGGGAACGGCCGCTCGCTGTAAATGGGAGGGCAGAAAACTTGTTTCATGATGGTAGATTAAAACCTGGTTAGTATGCGGGCGGCGATAACTGGTGGAGGCGATTTCAGACCCTGCCAATGCGTTCATTATGCTGGACTTTCCAACTCCGGTCCCGCCAAGAAGCCCTATGGTCAAAAAACCTTCGGCAAGGCTTTCAAGCTTGTGCAGATATTTTTCTGACTCGGCGAGCAGAGAATCCTTCTCCTCCGCCGAAAAGGTAAAGAATATTCCTTCACCCAGTAAAGCTTGGAATTGGGTGAGGTCATTCCGCAGCTCCACAACAGAATGTTTCACGGAACCTCTCTTCCTATAATTCGATATCTAATATCCAACTCCACAGTAAAACTTCGACTCTTTGATTTTTCACCTCATTCAGGGATATCCGCATCCCTCAAACATCTGCCAGCGAACGCCGCAATGCCTCCAGTTCATCTATTGTTCTTTTTGGAGTTGTGAGAGACTTAAGGCCTTCAGTGTAACGATCACGCTGTTCATGGAGCACGGAAAGCACTCCTTCCTGATATCTTTTTGTCAGTTCGCGCGCAATTTTCTGTAGCTCCTGATAGGCGAACAGCTCGACGGCTCCTTTAGTCACAAATGGAGCCAGGGCTGAATCCAGCGCGGCTTCCAGAAAAGTAATTCCGCCGCCGATAGCGGTTTCAAAAGAAAGGATCAATGCTCCCCATAAAATCGAGGTGGAATAGATACCCCACTCTTTGCTCTTGGGGATGCCTCGGGCCAATTTCTTGAAAGTATCTTCCAGCCAAACAGCGAGCTTTTCTTGTTCTTCCCAGACCTTTGCTTTTATTTCATCATCACTCAACCTCATCTCCGACTTTCGCAAAATTCGATAAAGAGGAGCGTTCTCTTCCGAAGGAGAGAGGTTTTCCAAAACGGATCTATTGAATTTTTCCACAGCAGCCATAATTGGCTCAAGATTGAGTTTTTTGCGAATTCTTAACAATGCGTCCTCATGGGATTCCTGCCGTCTTTCAGTCTGCAATCCAAGCAATTTCAATGGACTCAAAATGATTCTGGATACAAAGCGGCGCGGCTTTCTCAGTACGTCGTACTTACTGAATAATGTCCGAACCTCTTCCTGCAGGTAATCGCGGCTCTCTTCGTCAAAATGTTTTTGTTGCTGTTCGAGCAGCTTGGCGCAAACTGACTTGTGAAGCACCTCTAACCTCTCCAGCCAATTTCTTACTTCGCCCTGCTCTCTCTTCAAAAGATCTATAAGCTCGCGAATTTGCTCCTCTAGTATTCGGGTTCGTCTCTGCCGCTCCCGTTCAAGAACGTCCGGCATCCTGCTCTTTGCAAGTTCTGCGAAAAAGACAGCGAGAAACTCTTTAAACTCTTCCTTTTCACGAAGTTCTTCGGAAGGATTAGAAGGGATATAAGGCAAAATCCAAAGGAAATATTTTGCCAGGTTGACGCCTTGCTCTTTAAATGAAGCGTTCAGTTCTTCCCGCTTCAATAACTCTTCGGCTTTGTTCAGCAGTACAAAACAAATTTTCCCGTCCCGGTTTATGCGTTGCAAAAACTGAAAAGGAACCTCATCAGCGTATTTTTCCTGGCTGGTCACGAACACAATCACGTCCGCCAGAAGATACAAGTCTTCCACTATTGCCCGGTTTCTCACTTCCAGGCTGTCCAGGTCCGGAGTATCTACAATTGCTACATGAGCAAGCTCTTCACGACAGTGTTCAATTATTAAGAGATCGCCTGGTGCCCCGGATCGAGGAATTAAGATTTCGTCATCAGCGGATTGAGATTTTATGGCAACCGATTTGAACGGGAAATCACCTTCAATGGGCGCATCGCGGTGGGCATAGATGATGGGCCCGAATGTTTTCGGCCTTTCTACACCCGTTTCACTTAAACGCTTACCGCAGATTGCGTTAAATATGGTGGATTTCCCCGTTCCGGTGCCACCCACGAATACAACCCAAAGTAACTCCCTGGCGTGCTTATAGGAATAGACCTCCCAACGTTTTGGCAGGTGCTGCAATATATCGTTGATTGTCTTTGCACCGGCCGTAAGTCCCGGGCATCTGATATTTTCCCAGGCAAATGGGCTCTGTTGACTTGGTATAAAAGTGGTGGAGCGCTTCAGATCAGAAGGGTTTTTCATCGACCTCATCTTTTGGTGTCAAGTCGGCAGGAAGGGTAGTAGAAAGAGGTTGGTAAAGCTGCAATAGCCAGTCTCCGCTGCTCGTCCGCAGCATCCACTTGGCCAACAACACTCCTGGATAGCTTTTATGCTGTTGAACCTCTGTCAAAGGAAGAACCTTTTCCTGCAGGCGAAACCAACGACGATAAAGGAAGTGAATGGCTTTCGAACTGATGACTACCCTCAATGGGCAAAACTTTGAGATACCTGGCACTTTTACCGAATGCGCCCGACCTGTCCAGCTTATTTTTTCGTCAGCTTCTTTGTGATGATCATAAAACATATCATAGTCAAGGGGCAGCGATCGCGACTCCATCCAGGCCGCCTCTTTCTGAAAAAAACACTTTATTTTGAAAAAGAGTGCGCCGAAAAGCATGCGCACTGTTCTGAGAATGAGCGGAAACACCATAAGAAAAACGGATAAGCACACCAAAGTCAGAAAAAATGTGATCTTGGGGTAAGCCAGGCTTAAATACGTATATGCTACGGTCACCAAATCTTCACCAGTGCTCAAGACTACATTGGAAATGGGTTCAGGACTGGCATTGACGATAAGACGTGTTCCCGCTTTTGTTATGTGTGCTACCGAAGCGAGGCTGGCGCCAAGCATAAAAACAATCACTTCCATGGCTGGAGAAGCTTCCCCTACTTGCATCAGAGCCAGCATTGCTCCCCCGAGAGGGCGAATCAGCGTATGGATGGAATCCCATAACGTGTCAAGCCCTGGTACCTTATCCATTAAAAATTCAATCATGTAGAGGAACACGGCCACAAAAATAACCGCATCGTTGGCCAGCACATGAAACTCGGGCGGAAGCCCCTGCACCAGCTGAAATTTGGTGCAGATACCAACCACCGCAACCGTGGCGTAAAGGTTTATCCCTGCGATAAAAGATAACCCGAGTAATGAACCGAGCTTGGCAATCACTTCCATAACAAGCCATCCTAAATTTCGATTTACCGAGTTATCTTAGGAAATTTTGTCCGTCATGGCAAGAAAGAGAAATCCAAGCACAGAATTTTAAGGTTCCAGAGGTTGGTGACAAAGTAGATCATATATGATAGAAACACGGACTTAGTTGAACAGGAAATGTGACGCCAATACTTACACGGAAGCCTCATATTATTCCCGGAAATAAAAAATGTTGACGAGCTTAAAGCGACCGTGGTATATGGTTCGCTTTGCGATTATTTTGGCTCCTTGCTCCAGACCGTAAATCGGCAGGGGCTACTAACCCGAAAGGAGGAACAAAGATGCGGAAGTATGAGACATTTTTCATCGTCGATCCCGACCTGCCCGATGATGTAACCTCAAGTGTAGACGAAAAATTTAAGAGTATCATTAGTTCTCAGGGGGGGATTGTTCTAAACTATGCTCCCTGGGGCAAAAAAAAGCTGGCCTACCCTGTCAAGAAGCGCTCACGAGGTCTCTACGTCTTGACAGAATATTCGGGAGGTCCCGAATTGGTCGCTGAACTTGAACGCAACATGCGATTGGATGAACGCGTTCTCAAGTTCATCACCGTCAAGCTCGAAGATCGTTTCGACCCTGAGAAAGAACTCCCCCGCGATTCTAAAGCCCGTCCGGTCTATGATGAAGACGACGAAGCTCTGGTCCGAGCCGCTGAAGCATCTGACGAGGATGAAGGCGAAGACTACGATGAGGCAGAATACGAAGAACAGGAAGAAGAATAAATCTACATATAATATTTGGATATAGATCGGAGCAAATTATGGCTTTTAGACGCAGACGACGGACGTTTCATCGACGCAAGGTATGCCGTTTTTGTGTGGACAGTGAATTAAGGATCGATTACAAGGATCCGAAGACGTTGCGCTACTTCGTCACGGAACGAGGTAAAATCGTTCCCAGACGCATTTCCGGAAATTGTGCAAAGCACCAGCGTGAATTGACTCTGGCCATTAAACGGGCTCGCCAAGTGGCTTTATTGCCGTTTACCACAATCCATACTATCTAGGTTTCATCCGGAAACTTGTAGCGCAGGGCTGTAACCCTGCTAAATTGTGCAGCCCTAAAGGGCTGCGCTACATACAAAGGTAATTTCCGGATGGACACTACCTAGATCCAATGGATTAAGGTTCGGTATGATGATCGATGTTTTTAAATAGTGAAAAAACTGCGCCATTGCGTAACCGCATTTTTGTTAGAGAGCTTGCCGTAGGAATTGCGGCAACGCTCATATTCTTTACCTCTGTGTTGTTAATCCCGATGATGGGGATTTTTGTGGGTGTCTTTACACCCCTGCCTACCTTGCTCAGCTATTACCGGTGGGGCTATCCGCTAGGGCTTTTGGTTCCGGGCGGAGCTCTCCTCGGGGGGTGGTTGCTTTTCTCCTATCTGAGCATAACTCAGAGCATGCCCTATCTTCTGGAAATGTTGCTGTTGGGACTTGTACTTGCAATAGGCATGCGGCGAAAATGGCCGCTGGAAAAAACCATCGGTACCGCCGGCCTTCTCGTTTTCGTAACCGGGTCACTGATCTTCCTGCAAACCCAAGGCTTCGACACTGGAGGAATCTTCAAAAGTCTCGAGGAGGGTCTGCGGAAAACCGTCGATCTCACTTTGCAGCAATATGCGGGGGTTACGCCTGAAACACGAATGTTTGAGGAATCTCTTGCGGGGATAATACCGGTAGTCGTGAGAATCCTCCCGGGTGCATCTCTGGCCTCCGCCTTTGTTATGTCGTGGCTCAACCTTCTATTGGCAAAACGATTTTGTGAAGTCCGCCACATTCCCCTCCCGCCTTGGGGCAGGTGGACCAAGTGGAAGGCCTCTGAAGCGTTGGTATGGATGGTAATTATAACCGGTTTCTCACTGCTTCTTCCGATTCAACCGGTGAAGATCATTGCATTGAACGTATTGATAGTGCTGGGAACCGTTTACCTTTTTCAGGGATTAGCCATTATTTCATTTTACTTCGAACGCTGGAGGCTGCCGAAGATACTTCGAGCCATCTTCTACGGCTTCCTGCTGTTGCAGCAATTCGCCTCGCTCGGCGCAGTGTTATTGGGATTCTTCGATGTTTGGTTCGACTTTCGGCGCTTGTCGAAAGAATCGGCATCGAGTGCTTGACGCTTTTCAAGACGGTAAATCGATTAACAATATTTGTTTCTAGGGAGATGATCATGAAGATAATCCTGACCGAGAACATTGCCTCTCTCGGTGAAATCGGCCAAATTGTCAATGTAGCGCCCGGCTATGCCCGCAACTACCTTCTTCCACAGGGGTTGGCACTCAAAGCTACCGGTGAAAACGTCCGTGAATTAGAGCATCGCAAAAGAATCCTGGCCCAGAAAAGAAAAAAAGTACGGCAAGAGATGCTTTCAGTGGCGGAAAAGCTCAATCAAGTTAAAATCGTGTTGAATCGGAAGGTCGCGGAAGAAGACAAGCTTTACGGATCTGTAAACGTGGTGGATATTGCCAAGGCACTTGAAGAGCAAGGATTTGATGTAGACCGAAAAAGCATTCACCTTGAGCAACCCATAAAACAATTGGGTGACTACTCCGTGCCTATCCAGATGAGCTCGGATGTTAGTGCCAATGTAAAACTGGTCATAGAAAAAGAAGAATAAGGCTCATGGAGAGTGTTGTTGACGAGCTCAAAAGAATCCCACCCCATCAAATTGAAGCAGAACAGTCTCTGCTTGGCGGGATTCTTATCGACAATGAGGGCTTGCCTTCGGCGCTGGAAGTCCTCAGGGGCGATGAGTTCTATCGAGATACTCACAGAATCATATTTCGAGCCATTCAGGCACTGTTTGAGCGCAACGAACCCATCGACCTCGTCACCGTTTCCGATTATCTGGCCGAGAAAAATCAGCTGGAAACTATAGGTGGTGCCACCTATCTCGCCTCCCTGGCGGAAATGGTTCCCTCGGCAACCAATGTCCAGACTTACGCAAAAATCGTTAACGAGAAGGCACTGCTCCGGCGACTGATTCAAGCAGCCCACGAAATTATGTCATGGTGCTACGGCGGAGGTAAGAGTGTAGAAGAAATTCTGGATGTCACAGAGGCAGCAGTTTTCAACATTACTGAAAACCGTCTTCGATCCAGCTATTTCGCTTTAAAGGATGTTGTCAAAAAGAGCATAGAGGTCATCGAAAGTTTCCAGGAAAACCGTGAAATGGTGACCGGTGTGCCGACCCATTTTGGCGATTTGGACAAACTCACTGCCGGTCTTCAACCATCTGAACTCATTATAATCGCTGGCCGCCCTAGTATGGGCAAGACAGCTCTGGCTCTAAATATTGCTCGCAATGCCGCGTTGAAGAGCGGAGTTCCAGTAGGTTTTTTTTCGTTGGAAATGAGCAAAGAACAGCTCGCCATGCGTCTGTTATGTTCTGAGGCAAGGGTTGACTCGCACAAGATCCGAACAGGATTTCTGAGCAGACAGGAATGCGCAAAAATGCTGACAGCGGCCGGCTATTTCATGGACGTTCCTCTTTACATCGACGACACTCCGGCGATATCTTCCCTGGAATTGCGAGCCAAAGCGCGCCGAATGAAGGCTGACCGTGGATTGGGATTGATCGTTGTTGACTATCTGCAGCTTATGCGCAGCCGCGACGGGGCCGAACGTCGGGAACAGGAAATTTCTGAAATTTCAAGATCGTTAAAAGCCTTGGCCAAGGAGCTGAACGTTCCGGTCGTCGCGCTTTCACAGCTCAACAGGAAGGTCGAAGAACGTCACGACAAAAGGCCGCAGTTGAGCGATCTGAGAGAATCAGGCGCAATCGAACAGGATGCCGACGTGATTGCTTTTATTTATCGTGACGAAGTCTATAATCCCACGACCACTGAAAAAAATATCGCGGAAGTAATCATTGGTAAACAAAGAAATGGACCCACTGGAAACATCAAGTTGCAGTACATGAATTCTTATACCCGTTTTGAAAATCTGGCCTCTGGTCTCTAGCTTGTGAATCGCCGAGAAAATTTGCCATGGAAAATAAGTACTGGGACGAATCCGTAGAGTCACTGTCACGATCGGAGCTGGGTGCTCTGCAGCTGCACCGTTTACGGCAAATGGTTGAGCGCGTTGCGAAGCACTCCTTTTATAAAAAGAAGTTCTCTGAAAATCATATAAGTGCCTCTCTGATAAGCAGTCTCAAGGACATCCGAAAACTGCCCTTTACCACCAAGCAGGATTTGCGGGATCACTACCCGTACGGCTTTTTGTGCGTGCCAAAAGAACAACTGGTGCGTTTGCACGTTTCCTCCGGCACTAGCGGGCAGGCAACCGCCATATTCTATTCCCGTACGGATGTGGAAAACTGGGCCGGGCTGATGGCGCGGTGCATGTATATGACAGGCGCACGCGCCGGGGATACCTTTCAAAACTTGACCGGCTACGGTCTTTTTACCGGCGGACTCGGTTTTCATTACGGAGCCGAGCGTTTGGGATTGCTGACCATTCCTGCCGGGGCCGGCAACAGCAAGCGCCAGATTCAGCTAATGAAAGACTTTGACACCAATGTCATGCATATCATCCCGAGTTATGCTCTGCGCCTGCAGGACATTATGAAAGAGTCGGGTATAGACCCCAAGGAGCAGCTGCAGCTTCGCATCGCGTACCTTGGGGCAGAACCTTATTCTGAAGAAGTACGTCGCAGAATTGAAGATTTCTACGGAGTGCGCGCATACAACAGCTATGGTTTATCGGAAATGAATGGACCGGGAGTCGCTTTCGAATGCACTCACCAGCTTGGTATGCATATTTGGGAAGATGCCTATTTTGCGGAAATCCTCGATCCTACAACCCTGGAACCGGTTCCGGACGGAACCATCGGGGAGCTTGTTTTAACGAGTCTGCACCGGGAAGCCATGCCTCTTATCCGCTATCGGACTAAGGATCTGACCCGTTTTGTGGCCGGGGATTGTCCTTGCGGACGCGCTCACCGGCGCATCGATCGGATTCAAGGACGCTCAGATGATATGTTCATCATCAAAGGGGTGAATATCTTCCCAATTCAGGTGGAACAGGTTCTAATGAACATACCCGAAGTGGGCAACAATTACGTGATCGTCCTGGAGCGGGAAAATAACATCGATTCAATGACCGTCCGTGTTGAAGTGAATGACAAAATTTTTGTGGAAAACATGCGCCACCTGCAGCGAATCCAGAAGAAAATCACCCACGATTTGCGCAGTGAATTGCTGCTCACACCACAGGTGGAACTGGTCGAACCCCATAGCCTTCCCAAGAGTGACGGCAAAGCGGTGAGATTGATTGATCAGCGGACATTGTAGTGAGTTTCAGCCGTTTGAATTTCGGTCATTCGGATTTGTTTCGAATTTCGAGATTTGGATTTCGGATTAACAAAGTAGGGTGGGTAGAGCGGAGCGAAACCCATCACAATTTGTGCTCAACAAAATAAAGGATTTCATCTCTCAAAAGCATAGCCATACAGAGGAGGTTTAAACCTATTAAAAAAATTTACGGTAACACAGCCGGCTTGAAGAGCAGCATTCTGCAGCGCATTCAAAATCTGCATCGCCGTAAAGTCCCACCCAGGCAAATAGCTTCCCCCGATTTATCCCGTGATATCGCTCGGCTGTCATTCGAAAGCGGACGCCAGTTGGGTCTGCTTATCTCTCGTGACGGCGCGGTCGAAATGGTGCTCGTTGGCGGCCCACGCTCCCTTTACATCCCTGATTTGCCGAAAAGCCGCGGAGGACGATGGCGGCTGAGAGGGCTTCGTCTTGTGCACACCCATTTGCAGCAAGAACCACTTTCCCAAGATGACCTTATGGACCTGGTGTTTCTTCGACTCGATTGCGTTGCTTCAGTACGGGTGGATCGCCACGGCGGAGCGACCCAGCTCGAGGTTGCTCACATCCTGCCCAATGGCGGCGGCCATCAGCAGGGATGGGAAATTCTCCCCTTGATACCCTGCTACGATCCCGACCTTGACTTTGTGGAACTTGTTCAATCACTTGAGGAAGAACTTGAGAGGAATCGCCTGGCTATGCCGGCTGCCACCCAACAGGATCGAGCCATTCTGGTGAGCGTTTTCTCCAAAGGCGACGGCACCGATAGAGAGACGGTAAAAGCCTCGATGACCGAACTCATCGAACTCGCTCACGCCAGCGGAATCGAAGCGGTGGAAACTATTGTGCAGAGGCAGCGTCAAGTCAATCCCAAGTATTTGATCGGCAAAGGCAAACTGAGTGAAATTGTTCTTCGAGCCTTGCAACTCGGGGTGGATCTGCTGATCTTCGACCAAGACCTCAATCCGTCTCAAGTTCGCTCAATTACAGATACAACAGAGCTTCGCGTCATCGACCGCACTCAGCTCATTTTGGATATCTTTGCACAGCGAGCCAAAAGCCGGGAAGGTAAAATTCAAGTGGAAATGGCGCAGCTCAAATATCTACTGCCCCGTTTGGGGATGAAGGACGATGCCTTATCGCGTCTTACCGGTGGAATCGGAGCCAGGGGACCCGGTGAGACCAAATTGGAGATCAATCGACGCCGGATCAAGGACCGAATATCCAATTTGGAAAACGAGCTGCGCACCATTCGCAAGAACCGCGGTCAACGCCGCTCAAAGCGCTTGCGTAAAGAATTACCCATAATTTCGATTGTGGGTTACACCAACGCCGGAAAATCGACGCTGTTGAACACTCTGACCCACAGCTCCGTTTACGTGGAGGACAAGTTCTTTGCAACTCTTGACCCAACCACCAGAAGATTGCGCTTCCCGCGTGATATGGAGGTCATCATCACCGATACGGTAGGTTTTATTCGAGATCTTCCCAAAGACCTACTCGATGCCTTCGGGGCCACTCTCGAGGAACTGGATGATGCGGACCTGCTGCTCCACGTTGTGGACATCAGCAATCCACAATTTGAGGACCAGATGGCTGCAGTAGAGAGAATTCTCACTGCGTTGGATTTGCAGCGGAAGCCTAAAATTCTCGTATTTAATAAAGCGGATCTGGTTAGCGAGGAACTTGTGGAGCAAAAATTGAGGCGTCATGGCGGCGTAGCTGTTTCTGCCCTTTCAACCCGAACTCTGCAAGCCCTCATTGCCGCGATGGAAAACCAGGTAGAGCAGTTGGCTGAGCAATTCGCTCCTGGGCCGTCCATGCAATCATCGGAAGAGTCTCAACAACCCCCTCTCTCCTCGCTGAATTAGTTACCGTCCGTATCCGGAAACCTTGGCGCAGGGCTTCAGTTCATCCATCGGTTTCAGCCGTCGCCAGAACCTGTTTTGCTTTCTGAACATCTTTTTGAATCTGAACTGCCAGTTCTTCAGGTCCGGAGAAGCGTTTTTCATCTCTCAAGCGATCGACAAATTGAACCGCAATCTCCTTCCCGTAGAGATTTTCGCTGAAGTCGAAAATATGCACTTCCAAAGAAAGTTCCGTATCACCAAAGGTGGGATTATAACCCAGATTGGCTGCGCCACCGTATATCTTCCCGTCGATTTCAACTTGAACAACATAAACACCGGTTTTAGGGGGCGCCTGACACGAAATGCGGATATTTGCAGTGGGGAATCCGAGAACTCGCCCCCCTCTGTCTCGTCCCTTCACCACCATTCCGGAAATTTCATAAGGGCGCCCCAAAAGGACATTGGCTTCTCTGAGCTGACCTTCCTTAATAAATTGACGGATTGCGGTGCTGCTCACAACTTTACCATCCATCTTTATCCCTGTGACGGCTTCCACATCAAAGTTATATTTTCTGCCCAGATTCCTGAGAAAGTCGATATCTCCTTCGCGGCCGTAGCCGAACTTGTAATCGTATCCAACGACTAGAGCTTTGACCCCAATCTTATCCACCAGGATATGTTTAACGAATTCTCGAGCACTCATACGGGCAAATTCCTGACTGAATGGAATGACGATAGCGATATCAATTCCGCAGGATTCAATGAGCCTGAGCTTACGTGCGTGTTCTGTTATGAAAACCGGTCCGTTTCCCGGAGAAAGAACCTCTAAGGGATGCGGATGGAATGTCATTACGACCGATTCGCCATTGAGGCTTCTTGCTCTATGCTTGACCTTATCGAAAAGCGTCTGATGACCCAAGTGAACTCCATCGAAATTTCCGATGGTCAATACGGGATTCTTGAGGGGTCGATTTATCTTGTCAATTCCGAAGAAAACTTCCATAAATGGATCATTACCTCCAGCACTTGAACGCGGTGTCATTAGATATCCAGCCTGAAAGTGAAAGTGAGTTTTATACAACTAAGAGCTTTCATCCGATTCTACAATTTCAATCATAACCATTGGAAGCGCTCAAAAAAATAGACGAAAATAGGCCTTGACAGCATAAGTTTTTTACAATACGTTACCGGCGTTTTCTTTGCAACGGTTTTATTTGCCGAAGTGGCGGAACTGGTAGACGCGCTAGGTTCAGGGTCTAGTGGGCGTACGCCTGTCGGGGTTCGAGTCCCCGCTTCGGCACCAAGCAAAATCAATGGGTTAGCTCAAGTCGAGTTAACCCATTTTTTGTTTTGAAATGAGACGGTGTGCACATAGTGTGCACAACACCAGATTGAAGGCCTCCGAGTTTGGACGCATGCAGCGAAAACGCTGCGTCAACACGATTGAATGCCATATCCCAAAAAAATAGCCTGCCGCCGCGGTTTACATTTATAAAGTGAAAGTCTACCCCAGTAGGTGTTCACCTATCCCTTGAAGAGCAGAAAGCTGGTCCCGATATGTCAGCTTTGCTCCGTGCGAGTTCGATTCTCGCCCCAATGCAACAGTTCTTGGATGTAGGACTTTCCCAGTGGATGTAAAATCGGCTGGTTTGACCCCCATTTGTCCCCTAAAATAATAGTCCTGGCTCGATAGCCGGCTCAATTTTGATAAATTGGTTCAATAAATGTTCACACTTGATCAGATGCAACTTCTTTAGTACTAAGGGAGGTACAAGTCTAAAGAGATGCTCCTTCTATTACCGAAGTGACGTGATGAGTGAAGCAAGAGAAATTAGAGATCCGGTTTTTAATTTTATCCGGCTTACCGGAACAGAGGCTGAAATTGTTAATAGTTCAGTATTTCAAAGATTGAGAGGCATTCGCCAACTTGCCTTTGCCAACCTTGTTTATCCCGGTGCCCTACATACCCGATTTGAACATTCATTGGGTGTATGTCACATAGCTAGCCCTGCCCTTTACCCGTAGAAAATACTAGACAAAGGGAATCATGCCGTATACGCTAACGGCATGGAGACGCAAAACCAAGTTAGACGGACATTGGCGAGGGGAGAAGCTATCGCACATATTCGTTCAGTGCTTGATGGCGAGGAGGGGCTTAACCGAACGCAGCTCGCGGATCGATTGTGCGAGCATTATGGGTTTATTGATGGCCGAGGAGGTCTTCAGCGGAGCACCTGTCTGAGGGCGCTCCGG
>Ga0210088_1000022_pt1 | contig 39208 bp, 33 predicted proteins | sample RushMan_CattailN_6_FD_185557 | JGI IMG/M metagenome (GOLD analysis project Ga0210088, IMG submission 185557) | Wetland microbial communities from San Francisco Bay, California, USA, that impact long-term carbon sequestration -... | ecosystem: Environmental > Aquatic > Marine > Wetlands ... | reverse complement strand
AGGTTGAAATCTTTTGTTTCGCGCGAATCATCTATCATTGTGTTGCGCACCGCTCATCGCAACCCAATCATAAAGTTAGCATACTTTTGAACATTAACGAGTAAATCTCGAACTTGAAAGGGTGTGAGTTGTCAAAGCCAATTCATGCCTTCAACGTTAATTGACAATGCGGAATAATTACAATGGGCCGCTATGCACTCAAGTTGTTGATTCTCCTGGCTATGTTGCTGGGCTTGCCGCTGCTTGGAGTCTATGTGGCAGGATTGCCGGTTTCACTCTATTTCCAGTTTCCCCCAAAAACCTCGTATGTCATGCATGCGCCTTTTTCATGGACCGCTTTCATAGGGTATGCGGTTGTGATTGCTGCGGTGCTCGTTTTCTTTATTTTCCACTTGCTGAAGATTAAGGAAGGGATTTGTCGCGGCGATTCGCAGCCTGTCAGGGCTTTTCCTTGGTGGGGGTGGTTGGGAATTGCAGCCTGGGTAACAAGTTGGATTCTAGCCTGGACTCGCTTTACCTGGTTTGCGGATTGGCAGCTCTACACCTTCACCCCTTTGTGGCTTTTCTTTATCGTGGTCATCAACGGATTAACCTACCGCCGGAAGGGGGAATGTTTACTGATCAATCAGACCAAATTTTTTCTGCTGCTGTTTCCGACGAGTGCTGCTTTCTGGTGGTTTTTTGAGTATCTTAACCGCTTTGTGCAGAACTGGTATTATACGAGCCCGGACTACGATGCGTTGCAGTATTTCTTGCTGGCAACCCTGCCTTTTTGCACGGTTTTGCCCGCGGTGCTGAGCGTCCGGGAATGGTTTCTCACTCATCCATCCATCAAAATTGCATTTGAAGACTCAATCGCCATCCGGCCGGGTCATCCCAAAATGTTGGCTTGGACAGTACTGATTATCGCTGCTTTTGGCCTCGCTTTCATAGGAGTCTTTCCCAACTATCTCTTCCCATTGTTGTGGATATCTCCCGGCCTGATCATTGTATCGCTTCAAACATTGCAAGGAGAAAGACATATCCTGTCCGACATTTCCCATGGCGATTGGACTCTTGCAGCCGCCTCCGCACTTTCCGCTCTTTTCTGCGGATTTTTCTGGGAGATGTGGAATTACTACAGCTTGGCCAAATGGGAGTATGCAATCCCTTTTGTCAATCGTTTCCATCTCTTCGAGATGCCGATTCTGGGCTATGCGGGTTACCTCCCGTTCGGGCTGGAATGCGCTGCAATTGGCGGTTTGATTTCCGCTTGGCTGTACTCGAACGGGCGCTGAACATTTGTTGACACGGAACCCGCGATGAGCCTGATTCCTATTTCTGCCTCATTATTTGTCGGAGTTTATCTTTTATCGTAGAAGAACCTTTACGCAGATAAGCTTTACCGTATGCGGCATAGTTTTCCAATTCGCCCATAAACCCGGTACGCCTCAAACTGAGCCAGTAGTTGAATGCCATCTTAACAAAAGGGGTTAGCCGGGAACGATTGTACTCATCGGCTACGTGCTTGATGGCTTCAGCCTGGGTGGGGTAAGGATGAATGACGGCGGCAATGGTCCTTAATCCCAGGTTGCCAACCATGGCCAGGCTGATTTCATTGATCATTTCCCCTGCATGGCGGGCGACCACGGTTGCTCCCAGAATCTTGTCGGTGCCCTTTTTCAAGTGGATCCTCACAAAACCCTCATCCTCTCCATCCAGGATAGCTCGGTCCACGCCGTTCAGGGGTTTAGTGAATGTGCCCACCTCAATGCCTCTTTCTAGCGCATCCCGTTCATACATTCCTACGTGAGCAATTTCCGGATCGGTATAGGTCACCCAGGGAATCGTCAAGGCACTTAGTTTCTTGCGCCCCAAGAAGAGCGCATTCTGAATCACGATGCGTGCCGTGGCATCCGCCGTGTGAGTGAATTTGTAATTGAGGCAGATGTCGCCGGCTGCATAGATGTGCCGGTTCGAGGTCTGTAAATAATCGTTGACAAAAACACCTCTATGTTTGTCATAGTCTACTCCCGCCGCCTCCAGGTTGAGGCCTTCCACGTTCGGAGCGCGCCCTGCTCCCAGGAGAATTTGATCGACGACGATCTTCTCTTCTTTGCCGCCGTGTTCGAATGCAATGACTTTCCCTTCATTGTTGACTTCTATCTTCTCAGGCTTGGATTTCAGGAAGAGCTTAATGCCTTCTCGTAAAAAAGCAGTCTGTAGAATGTCCGCTGCATCGATATCCTCACGATCCAGAAGATGGTCGGTCATTTGCAAAACGGCTACCTCCGAGCCTAGTCTTCGGAAGGCTTGAGCCATTTCACATCCGATCGGACCGCCGCCGATAACTGCAAGCCGCTGAGGCCTCTCGGTCAAAGAAAAAACCGTTTCATTGGTTAGATAGCCGGCTGCAGCCAGTCCCTCTATGGGAAGCTCCACTGCTCGAGCTCCTGCGGCGATTACGGCTCTGCTGAAATTAAGCTTTTTCCCCGCAACTTCGATCCAATCCTCCGCCGTGAAGCGGGCTTCCCCGAGAAAGACATCGACTCCCAAGCTTTTAAAACGGCTTGCGGAATCGTGGTGGCTGATCTGTGAACGCAAACGTCTCATACGTTCCATGACCGCAGGAAAATCCACCTCTGAGTTTCCGCTGATACTCACGCCGAACTTCTTCGCCAGGTGAATGTCGGCGGCGGCGCGTGACGAGCGAATGATGGCCTTGGACGGAACGCAGCCCATATTGAGACAATCCCCACCCAAAAGATGCTTTTCCACGAGGGCTACTCTGGCTCCCAATCCGGCAGCTCCTGCTGCAGAAACCAGTCCGGCGGTGCCGGCACCGATCACCACCAGATTGTAACGTCCAGTAGGTTCCGGATTCTTCCATTCAGCCGGGTAGACGTTGTCGACCAGTATCTTGTTATATTGGTCTTGAGGATGAATTTTGTCATATGCATCCGCTCTCATTGAAGCACCTCCTGAATACACCCGCTAGAAAGACCCGCAAGAAAAATGAAATCGAAACAAATCCCTACCCAGGTCCTCTCACTCACAAGAGCGGCAGTTTTATGACGGAAACTGCTATGATGTCGTGTCGGAACTTGGATCATTGCTATCAGTTTCCCTTTTGCTGAGTAACTCATAAGGCAAAAATGGAATTGCAAACAGAACGATCAGAGTGATCGACGCATTGATGGTTACCAGACTTTTGAACGGCCAGTTAAGACTCTGCATTAGCCAAGATCCAACCACCAGCGCGTAGCGATAAAATCCGTTTTTGTTGGCGGTGCTATTGTCGTTCTGAGACCCCTGCATATTCTTTTCCATAGATGCAATTTAAGGTCCTTTATTAAGAATACCAGTAAGCTACTCTGCTAATCTTGGGGGTTGGAGCTGATTGATGCCGGATTTGGCTGCCAACTGGAAACCCTGCGGCACGTGACTTCAGCTTTGTGGGCTGACTGTGAGAGAATCCACTCCGCAATCCGGACATTGTCTGCGTGCATACCTCCTTAGCCGAGCCAAGGCCCTGAACAAACAGAGTAATCATGTTGTTGCTGTTGCGGCTATCCTTCGCGGGTTTCATTCCATTCAACAGGGTCGATACTTATATTGTTTCATAGGCAGCTCTATAGATCCCATAGCGGAATACAAGTGATTCCCATTGGAGGATCCAGCGTTTTCCATACCGAATATCGGCAGCGGAATTGATAGGGCCAAGGAGTGAACATAATGGCTGAATCAAGAATATTCAAAGTCCCCGATGCCTTTGAGCTGGAGTCTTTGGCAACTTCCATGACGACATGGCTGAAAGACAACAAGAACGTGGCAGCGCGAAACTTTCCAACCAAGGAAGGTTATGTCGTGCAGGCCGAAAGTGAAGAAGATCTGAAGAAATGGCTGGGTATGGACCATCCGATCCAGGTGCGATTTGTCATGAAGTCGGATCGGCTCATTGTTTACGTCGGCGAGGCAAAATGGATCGACCAGAATGCGGAGACACTGCTGGGTGGCAGTGTTTTGCGAACGCTGTCGCACAGTCTTCCTCTGGGGAACCCATTTCGCACCAGCCTCTCCGAAGAGGTCTTGGATTGGATAGAAAGGTATCTTTCCCCGCGGAGTTCTGCGGTGCAAAGCACTAGCAAGGCTGAATTTCGAAACTCGAAGCAGGAGCCGCTCGGCGATCTGCATCCAAAAGTAAGAACGGCGGGAAGATACTTCCAAAAAGGAAGTACTTTCGAAAAGAATTTGCTCATCGGCCACCTGAATTCCGGAGAAATCGTACTTGTCTGGTTGGCTGCTACTTCCGTAAAGGCCCTTGGCGCCAAAATACTACCCGCAGCCAAAGTGAGCTGGCGGTATTTACTTACCTCGGAACGTTCGGCTCTGGTTGCATTTTCCGAAGCCGCAGAAATATTCTTCTATGATCTCTTGCCGGAATCACTGGATGTGTCTGACAAAATCGGACGAGACACGGTTTTGGCAGGTGAATTCATGTGGAAGACGGAGCTCAGCAATGACCGTCTATACCGTGAGATTGCCCATTCGTCTTCCTTGCAGAGCGACGACAGGTTGCGAGAGATGGCGCGTCTCAATTGGGTCAACCAGGAAAAAGACCAGAAGAACGGCGAAATCTCTCTTTGGCTTCTGGAGGCCCTGATTGGTCAAACAGATGATCCTTTGGATTGTCTTGGGTTGTCCTATATTCGCCATGTGATCGGCTATGAGGGATCGAAAGAAAAAGCCCTTGATTCCAGCGCCGCCCGTGAAGAGTTGATCCCCTGCTTGCAGAGGCTCATGACGTCTGAGGATGCTTCTAACCGGCTGGAGCAATGGGTTCAGGCCTGGCAAGTCCCCCCTGCCCACAGAATGGCATTGGTGCAAATGATTCTGGAATTTCAACCGCAGGTTGAGGCGGCTGAAATGGCACTTTCTCTGCACCGCCGGGCAAGGAGCAGCAGCATGCAGGAACAAGATCCTTTGGGGCAGGCCCTGGCCGACCTTTCGTTTGCAGGACACCTTTTGCAGGCGAAACACTACGCAGAAGCGAAAAAAGTGCTGGAAAACCGTTTTGCGCATCTACCCGATGAACCACTGCTGGATCTATTGCCTCCCAGAGACATGGACCTGACCCAAGGCGGCGCCCAGCTATTGAGATGCCGTACTCTTGAACTGCTTGTGGAGGCAAGAGGTGAGCCTGACATCCCCCATGCAGCTACGGTTGCAGAGTTGGCACGGTTGCAGCCGCTGGTGGTTGAGCGCCTGAATAAGCTTCTAGAGGTGGCCTCCGGTTCTCTATACGACCGAGCAGAAAATGTTCGTTCACTATTTGAAGCGGATGGACATGGCGCGAGAGGAAAAAAGATCGAGAGTCAAATTTTGGTCCATCGAATTGCAGAAGACATACTGGAGTCACACGGAAGACATCCTGCGGCTAAGTCCGACGGAACCCTGACATGGCTCGAGTCATGGCTGGGGCAGGCCCAAGTGCCGGACTATAGCGCTCTCAAGTCTTTTGTCGAGCGAGTCACACCCGAGGCGCATCCGCAAGTCATGGACGTCGTCAATAAGACCGCTATGGCGCTCGGCATCAAGAAAATCGAGGCGTACATATCGAGGGGTGACAAGGAGATAGGAGTGAGAGCATATGAAGGAGCGCCGCCCTTTCTATTGATAGGAGTGGCTCACTTGAAGTCGGCATCGGATTACTATATGGACCTGCCGGAACTTGAGTTCGCTATTGGAGCAGAAATGGCTCATCTCCATTTCAAACACACCAGGTTGACATCGACGGAACTTTGGGACGGCGTTTTCCGCAAGGGAACTCAAATACTTGGAGTATTTGGCGCGCTTTCAGGACCGATCGGTTTTGTCGGAGATGCTCTAAGAAGTCTGCGGGCACTGAGTTCCGGGGAGCAAGCCCTGCGCAAAGCCGAAGCCTTGACCGGCGGCGCCAAAAAAGCAGTGGACTATGTGGGGTTTGCGAAAACAGTCCAGCAGACGGCTCAGACTGCATCCAAGAAGGAGGCGGAACACGAAAAAACCGGCATCGTCGAGAACGAAGACAAGCTGCTTGCTGCCTATCGTCTGATGCAATTGACCGCGGATCGAATCGGGCTTGTCATGTGCGGTGATATAACAGCTGCCGTTCGCGCGCTATTTCTTTCGACGCGTCGCTATCGGGCAGCATTGTCGGTGGCTGAAAACTCCGGACTGGCCGCTGCCTTGAAGCAACACGATGCGAGTGGCGTCCTGGTCAACCAAGATGTTGCAATACGCTTGGCTGCAATGTGCTCGTTCTACCTATCGGATGGCTACGTCAAGTTGCGTGAAGCTTTGACATTCCCAACCTCCCATGCCTAACCGCATTGGCGCCTCTCCTCGGCTGAATATGTCGTCGCAGATCGTTCCTGGAGGAGCCCTAAGCCGTTGCGTTGACAAACTCTGCACAGCGGCTTAGCTTGAACTCAGATGTTTGCGGTTCAGGCCATTCATTTCGTTGCCAACCACAGTTGGAGGAAGCCATGAGATACAAAACGGGTACTATCTTACTTCTGCTTTTCGTCGGGGTCATTTTCATCAGCACGGCCAAAACCCAAGAGCCTTTCTCCCCGTACGTCGGTGACAAAGGTGAGATTCAACTTCCTAAAGATTACAGAACGAGTTGGTCGTATTTAGGGTCATGGGTCGTACCCGACAAGAACGCTCCCGGCTATGGTTTCCATGATGTTTTTACTCAACCTGAAACGGTTAAAGCTTACCAAAAGACCGGGGAATTTCCGGACGGTGCGGTCCTGGTTAAGGAAATCAGGAAAGTCGAATCTGCTGATATGACGACCGGCCATGCCAGCTGGGCCGGTCCTATCGATGTGTGGTTTGTTATGGTTAAAGACCGCAAGGACCGTTTTCCGAAGAATACCAATTGGGGCGATGGCTGGGGATGGGCACTGTTTAAGGCTTCAGACCCGACAAAGAACGTATCCACTGATTATAAGAAAGATTGTCTTGGCTGCCATGTTCCTGCCAAGAATACCGACTGGGTCTATATAAAGGGTTATACCGTCAAGTGATAGGAAGTTTGACTGAAGCGTAACAAAGATCGGAGGAAAACTATGCCCGAAGATGCAAAAGTTGAAAAGTTGAAAAGTCTGGCCAAATTAATGCGCTACTACATTCTTGCTTCAACGACCCAGGCAGGTTCAGGTCATCCCACTTCGTCGCTTTCGGCGGTCGAACTGATGAGCGGTCTGCTTTTTGGAGGGATTTTCCGCTACGACCTGAGCAATCCCGATAATCCCAACAATGATCGTCTGATTTTTTCCAAAGGTCACGCGTCGCCTCTTTTTTATTCTCTATGGGGGGCAGCCGGGAAACTGACCGAAGCTGATCTTATGACGTACCGGCATTTTGGAAGCCAATTGGAAGGGCATCCGACGGTGGCATTTCCTTACGCAGATGCTGCCACCGGTTCATTGGGGCAGGGACTTTCCATCGGCCTGGGTATGGCTCTCAATGCAAAGTATCTCGATAAGCTGCCCTACCGAACCTATGTACTGCTCGGCGACAGTGAGATGGCAGAGGGTTCGCAATGGGAGTCCATTCAACTGGCCGCGCATTACAAGTTAGATAATCTCGTCGGTGTGCTTGATGTGAATCGGCTCGGTCAACGCGGTGAGACCATGTATGGGTATGATTTGGCAGCTTATGAGAGACGAATTTCGGCATTTGGTTGGGCTACCTTTGTGATCGATGGCCATTCTTTTACCGAAGTTCTTGAGGCCTACCGGAAAGCTCTTAACGGGTCGGACAAGCCGAGTATGATTATCGCCAAAACCATCAAGGGCAAGGGTGTTTCAGAGGTCGAAAACAAGAACGGCTGGCACGGCAAGGCCCTCGACAAGGAAGCTTTTGAACGGGCACTAAAAGAGTTGGGCAATATCGATAAGTCCGTCCGCGGGGAAATTGTGAAACCCGAAGATTTGAAGCCGGCAAGGTCCTCTTCGGGCAAAGTCGGCGAGATGCAATACAAGATGGGAGAATCGATCCCGACCCGCAATGCTTACGGCAATGCTCTTAAGCGAATTTATCCCGAGTTTCCGGAAATTGTGAGTGTCGACGGTGAGGTGAGCAATTCTACGCGGGCCCAGCGGTTCAAAGAGGAGTTCCCCGATCGCTTTTTTGAGATGTATATCGCCGAACAAAATATGGTTGGTGCAGCGTTGGGCTTGGCATGTAGGAAAAAGATCCCCTTTGTTTCGACTTTCTCTGCTTTCATGAGCCGAGCTTACGATCAAATTCGGATGAGTCAGTATTCCGATACAAATATCAAGTTTGTGGGGTCGCATGCGGGTGTTTCCATTGGAGAGGACGGACCTTCTCAGATGGGATTGGAAGATCTGGCATTTTTCCGAACCATTTTGAATGGCGTTGTGCTGTATCCTTCAGACGCCGTGTCCTGCGAGAGGTTAGTCGAGGAGGCCGCGAAGCATTACGGTATTGCCTACATTCGCACAACACGCGGTGGTACGCCCGTCATCTATAACCCGACAGAAGTGTTCCCCATTGGCGGCAGCAAGGTACTGCGCAAAAGTGCTGAAGATGTCGCTACCGTTGTCGCAGCGGGGATAACTCTCCACGAAGCACTCAAAGCCTATGACGAATTAAAACAAGAGGGGGTATCGATTCGCGTAGTCGACCTTTACAGTATCAAACCAGTCGATGCGAAGACTTTGCGCGAGAGTGCCAATGAAACAAAGGCCATCATAACGGTAGAGGATCATTATGCAGAAGGAGGCCTTGGAGAAGCGGTCCGATCAGCCTTTGAAAAGTGCCCGGTACCCATTTATTCGTTGGCGGTGAAGAAAAAGCCCAAAAGCGGCAAGCCCCGGGAGCTCCTGGATTTTGAAGAAATCTCGCAAAAAGCGATCGTTGCCAAAGTCAATAGTCTCAAGTGAAGCAGCACGTAAACCCATACTTAGCATGGTATGTTTTACGGCATGTTCACTACATTCCCCATGACCGTCATTTGAGAGGGTGGTCTTAATCCCCAACGACGCTTTTGACCCGTGAGAAAGGAAATCAGTATGCGAATTGGCATCGCTGCCGACCACGGTGGATTTGAACTAAAAGAGAACTTGATCCCGCGGCTGAAAGCCGCGGGCTTTGAGGTTACAGATTTTGGAGCGTTCGAGTTGGCGGCAGGTGATGACTATCCGGATTATGTGATCCCTCTCGCGCAGGCGGTTGCCAAAGGGGAGGTGAAAAAGGGCTTGGCCATCTGCGGCAGTGGTGTCGGAGCGTGCGTTGTGGCAAACAAAGTCCTCGGAGTGAGGGCTGCACTTATAACCGACGTGTTTTCCGCACACCAGGGTGTCGAGGATGATGACATGAACATAATATGTCTGGGAGGCAGAGTCACCGGTCATGCCCTTGCGTGGGACCTTGTACAGTCATTTTTGGGCGCAAACTTTAAACGGACCGAGCGTTTTGTGCGTCGTCTGGACAAAGTCGCTGCGCTGGAGAAACAGGAGGCATAAAGATGAAACAGAACCCTCTGCTAAAGCTACAAGATTTCGGTCAAAGTATCTGGCAGGATTATATACGTAGAAACATGATTCTCACCGGAGAACTTAAACAGCTCATCGATCAAGATGGAATCCGCGGCGTAACATCGAATCCCGCGATATTTGATAAGGTCATCGCCGGCAGTCACGACTACGATAGCTCAATTAGCGCCATGGCGCTGGAAGGCAAGGGCATCGAGGAGATTTATCAGACGCTCACCGTGGAAGATGTGCAAAGAGCTGCTGACGAATTCCGGCACCTGTACGATTCTTCAGATGGAAAGCACGGTTTCGTAAGCCTGGAAGTGAATCCTCATCTGGCGCATGATGCCGAAGGAACCGTTGATGAGGCTCGTCGACTTTGGGGAGCGTTGGACCGGCCCAATGTATTTATCAAGGTTCCTGCAACTAAAGAGGGGCTCATCGCCATTCAACGTCTCATCAGCGAAGGAATTAATGTCAATGTAACTCTGCTGTTTGGACTGCCGCGCTATCGGAAGGTTGCCGAAGCTTATATAGCAGGGTTGGAAGCTCGGCTGGAGAAAGGGCTGCAGATACAAAGAGTTGCTTCCGTGGCAAGCTTTTTCTTGAGCCGGATTGATGTGCTGGTAGATCCCATGCTGGAAGAGTTCATGAAGAATGATGGCGCAAAGGCCAAAACGGCGTCTGAACTGCATGGTGAGGTTGCCATCGCCAGCGCCAAACAGGCTTATCAGATTTACAAAGAAATTTTTGCCGGCGCCCGTTTTAAGAAACTCATCGATAAAGGAGCGCGCACCCAGCGAGTCTTGTGGGCCAGCACCAGTACCAAAAATCCCGATTATTCAGATGTGAGATATGTGGAAGCGTTGATCGGTCCGGATACGATCAATACCCTGCCGCAAGAAACTATCAATGCGTATCGCGATCATGGCGATCCGGCTGCCCGTTTGGAAGAAGGTCTTGAAAAAGCTGGCAAGGTATTCAGGCGGTTGGCGGATCTTGATATTGATATTGATCAAGTCACCCAGCAGCTGGAGGATGAGGGGATCGAAAAGTTCAATAAGCCTTTTGACAGCCTGATGGAAACTTTAAAAGAAAAGCGCAGCAAAGCCCTGGAAAAAGACCTCGATTCCTAGACCTTCTCACAGGCAGGGTAGAAATATTTCGTTGAAAAACGCTTGAGGAAGTTTCGAGTTCAAGGAGATTTTGAGGCATTGCGCAAACTCGGTCGGCGTGCCGTAAGACTGCACTTGGGCTCCGATGCTGCGCAAAGTCTGGAGGAACTGCAGAAATTGGTGAGAAAGGTGCTGGAAAGGATCAGATCATGAAAACTCCCGAAGTTTCGACCTTGTTCCTGGACATTGGGGGCGTGCTGCTCACCAATGGTTGGGATCACACCATGCGCCGTGCGTCTGCAGATGAGTTCGGCCTGGATTCCGAGGAAATGGACGAACGCCACCACCTCACGTTCGATACCTATGAAGAGGGCAAGCTGAGCCTGGACGATTACCTGAAGCGAGTTGTGTTTTACCGGGAAAGGAATTTCTCCCCCGACGATTTTAAGCGGTTTATGTTTGCTCAGTCCAAACCCAAAGACGAAATGATTGATCTGATCAAGAGTCTGAAGTCGCGTTATGGACTAAAAGTGGCTGCGGTCAGCAATGAGGGTCGTGAATTGACGATTCATCGAGTGAAGAAATTTGACCTGAGCTCATTTATAGATTTCTTCATCTCTTCTTGCTTCGTCCATTACCGGAAGCCCGATGTGGATATGTATAAACTGGCTCTTGACTGCGCTCAAGTTCCGACCGACGAGGTGTTCTACATAGACGATCGGGCATTGTTTGTGGAAGTCGCAGCAGGACTGGGCATTGGTGGTATCCAGCACACCAGTTTCGGACGCACTCGGGCGGCTCTTGCTGAACTGGGCTTGAGCCTCGAATTGTAGAAAGCAGCTCAGCAGTATGTGCAAGAAGGAGGCATAGAAGATGGTCAATCAAGGATGTGATTTGGGTTTAATCGGATTAGGTGTTATGGGCCGCAACTTCGCATTAAATGTTGCCGATCACGGTTTTTCAGTGGCCGGCTATGATCTCGATGCGGACAAAACCAAGAAGCTGGGAGAGGAGAAATCGGCGGGCCATGATGTCCGTTCCAGTTCCAACCTTAAACAATTTGTTGGCTTGCTTCGATCCCCGAGAGCAGTCATGCTGCTGGTTCCGGCGGGTGATCCGGTCGATTCGGTGATCAAAGAGCTGATGCCTTTGCTTGACAAAGGCGATCTCATCATAGACAGCGGCAATTCCAGGTTTGTCGATACGGATAGGCGGGGCAAATCACTCGAGGAAAAAGGCCTGTTGTTTGTTGGGATGGGTATGTCAGGTGGAGAGTCGGGCGCAAGACATGGTCCGAGTTTAATGCCGGGTGGCCCGAAAGACGGCTATGAAAGGGTACGTTCCATGCTGGAGGCGGCTTCGGCACATGTCGACGGCGATCCGTGCGTTACTCATTTGGGTGCCGGTTCGGCCGGTCACTATGTGAAAATGGTGCACAATGGAATTGAATACGGCGTTATGCAACTCATCGCAGAAACCTATGATCTGATGAAAAGAAGCATGGGGGTTAGAGCCGAGGAACTCCATAAAATCTTTGATCAGTGGAACAAGTCGGAACTCAACGGTTACCTGATCGAAATAACAGCTGCCATTTTTGCCAAGCAGGATGAAAAAACCGGCAAACCACTGGTTGAAATGATCCTGGATCAGGCAAGGCAGAAAGGAACCGGCAAATGGGTTTCCTGGGATGCCATGGATTTGCAGGTGCCGACTCCTACCATCGACACTGCGGTGATGATGCGGAACTTGTCCGACTATAAACCTGAACGGGAAAAGGCCAGCAAGATCCTAAGGGGTTCGTCGAATGAATTCAAGGGAGATAAGAAGCAATTGATTGATCAGCTCAAAAACTCTCTCTACGCGTCCATGATCATCACGTATGCGCAGGGGTTGGCGCTGCTTGGCAAAGCCTCCGAAGTGTACCAGTATGGATTGAATTTGGAAGCCGTGGCGCGCATTTGGAGAGGCGGGTGCATCATTCGAGCCGCCCTGCTCGAGGATATTCGCTCAGCCTATCGGAATCAAGGCGATCTGGCCAATTTGCTGTTGGACTCCCACTTTGCCGACGAGGTCATGAAACGGCAGGACGACTTACGCAATGTGGTCCGATCCGGCGTTCATTGTGGTTTGCCCGTGCCTGCGTTGATGGCTTCTCTTGCTTATTTCGATGCCTACCGCAGTGCAAGGTTGCCGGCCAACCTGGTGCAGGCCCAAAGGGACTTCTTTGGATCGCATACTTATGAGCGAGTGGACACCGATGGAGTGTTTCACACTCAGTGGGATGAGAGTTGAGGAGGGGTAAATGGAAAAGCAAAAGCGCCCTGGTTCGGCGGCCTTTGTCATTTTTGGTGCTGCCGGTGATCTAGCGTGGCGCAAGCTCATACCTGCGCTTTACAATTTATATTTGGACAGCTGGATGCCGGATCAATTTTTGGTCCTCGGAGTGGATCGCTCAGATATGAGCGATAGCAAGTTCCGCGACCATTTGCGCAAGGGGGTAGACCAGTTTTCTCGTCGAGGCAAGAGCGAAAGCAAAGAGTGGAGTGCCTTTGCCGAGAATTTGTTTTACCTCAAGGCCGATCTAAGAAAAGATGAGACTTATAACGATCTGTCCAAAAGGCTCTCTTCCCAGGACAAGAAATGGGATACGCACGCTAACCGTATCTTCTATCTCGCCGTCCCTCCAAGCATGATTGAGAGCATAACCGAGGGTCTCGCCAAAGCCAAACTGCACAAGGATCGTGAGAGAGCGAGGGTGGTTGTCGAGAAACCCTTCGGGCATGACCTGGAATCGGCGAAGAAATTGAATCAGCATCTAACCTCGGAGTTCAAGGAATCGCAGCTGTTTCGTATCGACCATTACCTGGGAAAGGAAACGGTGCAGAACATATTGGCGTTTCGATTCGGCAATTCCATGTTCGAACCGATTTGGAATCGTCAGCACATTGATCATGTTCAGATCACAGTCGCAGAACGGGTTGGCGTGGGACACCGCGGTGGATACTACGAGCAGGCTGGTGCTTTGCGAGATATGATTCAAAATCATCTGCTCCAGATCCTATGTTTGATTGCCATGGAAGCTCCGGTTACGTTTGATGCTAACGAGGTCAGGAATAAGAAAGTGGATGTTCTGCACGCAATCCGTCCCATCTTCCCTGAACAGGTGCATCACATGGCTGCCCGCGGCCAATACGGGGGAGGCTGGATCGAGGGGGAGCATGTGCCCGCTTACCGGAGCGAGCCGGATGTGGCTGAGGGATCGGATACCGAAACCTATGCGTCGGTCAAATTCTACGTTGACAACTGGCGTTGGCAGGGTGTGCCTTTCTATTTGAGAACGGGTAAGCGTATGCCGGTGAAAACTTCGGAAGTGGTGATCCAATTTCGACCTGTGCCTCATCAGACCTTTCCTGCAGCAGCATTGCTCGATTGGCGGCCGAATAGGCTGCTCATCGCTATCCAACCCGAGGAGGGAATTCTTCTTCGGTTTGGGGTTAAGCACCCGGGCCCCTCTATTCATCTGTCCCCCGTGATGATGCAGTTTTACTACCGAGAAGCCTTTAAAGCTAAACCGCCGGAAGCTTATGAGACTTTGCTCTTGGATGTCATGTGGGGTGATGCTACGTTGTTCATGCGTGCGGATCAATCAGAAGCAGCATGGTCTGTCATTGCTCCGGTTCTTGAGGTTTGGGGAAGTGTCAAGTCGACTGATTTTCCCAACTATCCGGCCGGCAGTTGGGGACCTGAAGAGGCTGATATCCTGATTGCTCAGGATGGCAATACCTGGGTGGTGCCCACTCTACTGCAGTGCCGCGAGGACATTGCAGTTTGCAGCGTGACGACGGAGCTGGAGTCATGATCCGATTCTATTCCGATTATGAATCGTTGAGTCAAGCCGCGGCGGAGCTCTTTGTGGCGGAAGCTCGATCCGCCATTGAGAAAAGAGATAGTTTCACTGTTGCCCTTTCCGGCGGTCACACGCCTGGTCGAGCATACCATATTCTGGCCGATCCAAGGCATCGAGATCAGGTGGATTGGCAAAAAGTCCATGTCTTTTGGGGGGATGAAAGATGCGTGCCGCCGGACGATCCTAAAAGTAATGAACGCATGGCCTGGCGAGCTCTGCTGGACCATGTTCCGATACCTTCCGGTCAGGTTTATCCCATCCGCTGTGCGGAATCTCCTGAAAGTACCGCACGACATTACGAAACTCTCTTGCACACTCAGTTCGGACCCAGGGCGGCAGCGTTTGATCTTATTTTTCTTGGATTGGGCGGAAACGGGCACACGGCATCTCTGTTTCCTAATACTGCAGTCCTTGACGAACAGGTAAGATGGGTAGCCGCAGTCTATGTCCGGGAGCAGAATCTGTACCGGGTGACTCTTACAGCACCGGCTATTAATATGGCAAGAAAAGTAGCTTTTTTGGTAAACGGTGTAGAAAAGGCTGCAGTATTGAAAGAAGTTCTGGAAGGCCCGAGCAATCCGCGCCATTTGCCCGCGCAGCTGATCAAACCGAGCGACGGTGAATTGATTTGGCTGGTGGACAATGAAGCAGGCCGACTTCTTGAAGATTCGCGGGATTAATTTGGTTGGAGCAGAGCCTCGTGCGGGGCAGCCTTTCCAGCCTGCCATTTAAGAGAGCGCTTAATCACAGATGGCGTCTGCATATGTCGCTGGTCATCCTATGGAATCGCCAAGTTCAAATCTCATTAAGTCTGGCATGGAATGGGGTAAAGTGCGTATACTGGCTGTCTCGCATGGTCAATAAGGGACCGCATAACAACTGGTAAACGAAGGAGAAAAAATGGGTTCAGCGGCAGTGGGTGTTGATCTGGGGGGAACGAAGATCGCCGCAGCGCTGGTTGATAACAATGGCAAAATGTTGAAATACTCGCGCGTCGCAACCAATGTTCATGGTGGTGCTTCTGCGGTTTTGGAGCAAATCAAGGAACTTGTAATGAATCTTAAGAATGGTTCCGATTCTGCAGTCGTTGGAGTAGGTGTGGGTGTTGCAGGCCAAATCGAGGCTGAGAAGGGTATAGTGCGCTTTGCGCCTAATTTGGACTGGCATGACGTGCCGCTTCAGTCTCAGCTGAGTTCAGCCTGTAACTTGCCAGTTGTTATCACCAATGACGTCCGAGCTATAACTTGGGGTGAATGGCTGTTTGGGGCCGGCAGAGGGTGTGATGATCTGATCTGTGCGTTCGTCGGAACCGGTATCGGAGGCGGCGTTGTTATAAAAGGCAAAGTTGTCAATGGCTGCAGCAATACTGCCGGGGAAATTGGCCATATCACGGTAGACCTGCATGGCCCCAAATGCACCTGCGGAAACCAAGGTTGTATGGAAGCTCTGGCGGGCGGTTGGGGTATTGCGCGTGAAGCCAAGCAGGCGGTATCCGCAGATCCGATTGCGGGTGCTACACTTCTTAAAATGGCCGATGGAGAGCGTGAGAAGATCACTGCCAAAATGGTGGCAGACGCTTACAAAGGGGGTGATGCGCTGGCCAAGGGCCTGATAGAGGAGGCCGGTGAGGCTCTGGTAGCGGGTATGACAAGCCTGGTCAACGCTTTTAATCCATGCAGGTTGATTCTGGGCGGCGGCGTAATTGATGGTCTGCCGGAATGGGTTGAACTGGTAGAACAAGGTGTGCACAAGAGGGCTTTAGCCGCGGCCACAGCCACATTAAGAGTTCTCACTGCTCGACTCGGTGATGATGCCGGTGTTATTGGCGCAGCGGCCTTGGCCATGCAATCCTTTGACAAATAAGAACTAACCAACCGGGAGAAAACATGGGAAAACTTTCGGCCTCTATCCTTTCTTCAGATTTCGGTAGGCTTGCAGATGAAGTTCAGGCTGTGGAGGAAGCAGGTACAGACTGGATTCATGTGGATGTCATGGATGGTCATTTTGTCCCCAATATAACGATTGGCCCCGACGTTGTCGCGTCCATTCGCAAAGCAACCAAACTTCCTCTCGACGTACATCTGATGATCGAGAAACCGGAGCGCTACTTGCAAGCTTTTGTAGACGCCGGAGCCGATTGGCTCGGTGTGCACGTGGAAGCGTGTGTTCATCTCCACCGCACAATTCAGAATATCAAGGAACTCGGAGTCAAAGCCACCGTGGCATTCAATCCGGCAACCTCTTTGGCGGGCTTGGAATATATTTTGAGTGATGTGGATATGGTCCTTATCATGACTGTCAATCCGGGTTTTGGAGGTCAAAAATTCATCCATGCAATGCTGCCCAAAGTTCGTAAATGCCGCCGAATGATCGATGAAATGCAAGCGCCGGTTCTGTTGGAAGTGGATGGTGGAGTGCATCGAGATACGATCGATGATTTAGTGGATGCCGGAGTTGATATTTTTGTCGCCGGTTCGGCAGTCTTTTCTGGTAGAGATTATGCCAAGAATGTATCTGATTTAAAAAAGCATACGGTTAGAAAAGTAAATTAAGCAACCGACGGGAAGCAGCGGATAGTTCCCGAGCACTATTCCAGTCGGCCCAGTTAAGTTTCATTGAACCGGCTTCATTTTTTGATACCCACGTGAATGACTGCGATGCCGTCCGTGAGCCTGCGAAATGTGACCCCGGTAAATCCTATTTCCTCCAAGATTGCAGACAGTTGTTCCGGTCCGGGAAACATCCGTATCGATTCCGGAAGGTAAGTATAGGCGGGCGCGCATCCTCCCAGTATTTTGCCCACTGCAGGCATGATGTAAAATGAGTAGAAATCGTAGAGCGATCGAAACCAAGGGGTGACCGGCTCAGAAAACTCCAAACACATCATTTTGCCACCAGGCTTCAATACCCGGTGCATTTCCCTAAAACCCTTTTCAGGGTTAGTGAGGTTGCGAATTCCAAAGCCCACCATTGCTCCATCAAACGAACAATCTGCGAACGATATTTGCTCTGCGTTACCTTGCACGTATCCTACATTGTCGGCGAACGGCGACCGCTCTACCTTGGGTCTTCCCGTCCTCATCATGGCCCAGTTGATATCGTAAAGCACTGTCCGGCCGTCTTGACCCACATCTTTGGCGGCCAGGAGTGACAGATCAGCAGTTCCTCCACATACATCGATAACTCTATCGCCCGGACGCAAATCCATCATTCTCACGGCTATCTGTTTCCACAGATAATGGGTTCCGAAACTCAAGACCGTGTTCATGAAATCATATTTTTGAGCAACGGTATTAAAGTGGCGCCGGACCCAGTGAACTTTCTCATCCTCGGGGATTTGGAGATAACCAAAATGAGTTAACTGGTCCTGTTTTTTGGAGTCCAAGTGAGGTTCTGGCTGCATAGGTCACCGATCAAGTCAGGCTTCTCGAAGCATCGAGTGAGCGGCCATCTCAAACAAAACAGAAAACAATCGACTAGGTTTGAGATGGCGCACGTCAATGGTCCACAATTCTCATCAATGAATTGAAACTGGCCATTTTGTTGAGGCTGTCATCATTGGACAGCAATCGTTTTGTTCGACAGGCGGAAGTTAGGCGGGTTTTACAACCAGACCTGAACGAATGCAACGAGTGCAGACTTTTACGCGTCGTACCTGGCCATCCCTTTCCCTGTGACGCACCGACTGAAGGTTGGGATACCAGACGCGTTTGGTTTTATTGTTTGCGTGGCTGACGTTATTGCCTTTTTGAGGCGATTTTCCACAAAACTCACAAGTCCTCATGACGGGTTTCCTTTCCAATACTTATGCCAAATCTATGGCTGGCGCATCAAACGATGCAGCTTAGCTGATTACCAAACAAACCATCTTTACTACCATACTCATCAGCTTGTGACAATTATTTTTCTAACACTTCGAGATATAATTATTTTTGTTAACGATTTCCACGGCGACTCTTCAACCTGCCATAGAGTCCATTGGGTAGACTTCAAGCCGCGCTCAAGACACCACGGACCGTTGAATTTAGCCTGTCTGCTGACTTGATTTGCATCGCAGGCAAGTTATATAGATGGAGTTAAGCTTGGTGTGATAAAAAGTTCTGCCGGACTGACGTATGAGTTTCAAGCCCGGGTTGATTGCAATGTTTTTGTGGTTGATATTATCGCTGCAAGGTTTTATAAAGACAAGTTGTGCCTGAGATATATCATAAACCCTGGACACTTAAAGCTTCATTTTAGGAGGAGCCGGCATGGCTCGCGTAACGATTGAAGATTGTCTTGAAAAAGTAGATAGTAGATTCTCGCTCGTGCATTTGGCAGTACGCCGGGTGCTGCAGTTGCGCAGTGGAGCACCCCGATTTCTCGATGCTCCCAAAAATAAGGAAATTGTGTTGGCCCTTAGGGAGATCGCAGCAGGCAAGGTGACCATGGAGAATATACGCCAACTCGAGGAACAAAAAGCTTTACCCGAGAAAACGACTCAACTGAAAGACGAGGCGCTTGTCCGTGAAGAGTTGAAAGAAATCATGGAGAATGCAACTCAATTCGGTGCTGCCGTTGAATTAGATGCGGTAGATGAGGGTTTGTCGGGGCAAGCGGGGGAAGAGGAAAATCCTTGAGGACTACAGAGTTTAAGGAGCTCGGCTGAGGAGCGTGAATATGGCCAAAAAGCGAGAGCTCAGTTGCCTTATTAAGCGAGACCTGTTGAACCAGCCTGTCGTTTCTGTGGAGAACCTTCTGTCATGGGGGCAACAGTATGAAGGATATGGGCTGCTTCATGACGCCGTTGAGTTTTACGAGAAAGCACAAGCCAAAGAGGCCCTTTTCCGATTGCTGAAGATTGCTCAGGAAGAAGGGGATAGTTTCTTATTTAAGCGAATAAACAGAATTTTGAAACGAGAACCCAGCAAAGAGGAATTGCTATCCCTTGCAAAGCAAGCCGAGGAGTTGGGTAAGAAGAGTTTTGCTGCCGAGGCTTATATGCAATTGGGCATGGAGAATCCCGAAGAACAGCCAAGCGTGACGACTTGATATCTTCGCTGGTCCTAGCTTCTCCGTCTTTATTGGGGTGGGAGAAGCGACATAGTTGAGTATTTGCAGGTTTACAACGCCGTTAGCTTTAGCCTCATGAAACCTACCGAAGTGTTTTCTAAAGGTTGACAACTCCCGGGAGCATGTTTAGGAAATTTGTGGCCAAGGCTGCATACGGCGATAAAGGTTAATAGAGGAATGAGAGCCAGATGGATAAACGTGACTATTACCAAGTTCTAGGAGTTTCGCGCCAGTCATCTGAGGATGAGGTCAAAAAAGCATACCGGAAGCTTGCGCTGAAATATCACCCTGATCGGAATCCCGGCAACAAGGAAGCCGAAGAGAGCTTCAAGGAAGCAGCTGAGGCATACGAGGTCCTGAGGGATCCACAAAAACGCCGGATATATGACACTTACGGCCATGAAGGTTTAAAGGGTGCAGGATTTAACGGTTTTCGCGGATTCGAAGACATATTCAGTTCGTTTGGGGATGTTTTTCAGGAGTTCTTCTCTTTCGGTTTTGGTGGGAGTCCTCGACAACGCACTGCAGCCCGCCCGGGAGACGATCTGTTATACGACCTCACTCTCAGTTTTGAAGAAGCCGTGTTCGGTACAGAAAAAGAGATTGAGATTGAAACCCTGGGTCAATGTCACAAGTGTAGCGGGACGGGAGCCGAACCTGGTTCTCGTGAGGCGACTTGCCCAATGTGTGAGGGAAGAGGGCAGGTTGTTCAATCCCAAGGTTTTTTCCGCGTCAGTGCTACCTGTGCAAGGTGCCAGGGGACAGGTCAGGTAATCGTTTCTCCTTGTGAGGAGTGCCATGGACAAGGCCGTGTGAAGCAGAACAAAAAGGTGCAGGTAAAGGTTCCGGCAGGAGTGGATTCCGCCATGCGACTACGCCTGCGAGAAGAGGGAGAAAGCGGCTATCGCGGCGGCGTAGCGGGAGACCTATACGTGCGGCTTCACGTGCAGCCACATGAATTGTTCGATCGGGATGGCGACCATCTCTACGGAAAGGTGTCAATCTCTTTTGCTCAAGCCATTCTTGGGGATCAGATAGAGGTTCCCACCTTGGAGGGTGTAAAGAATCTCACTATCGAACCGGGAGCACAACCCGGCACGGTAGTGCGCTTTGCCGGAGAAGGTGTGCCGCGGCTTAAAGGGTACGGGCGGGGGGATCTTTTCATCGAAATTGAGGTCAAAATTCCTGAACACGTATCGTCGCGGCAAACAGAACTGATTAGAGAATTCATGGAGATTGAGAAAGATAAGGAACAGCACAAGCTCCGCAAATGGCCTTGGAGCAAACGAAAGAGCTCCAGCAAAGGAAATAGTGCTGAGGCCTCCTCAGGTCAGGGACATTCATAAGAAAAAAATTTCATGCGGATTTTGGCTCAACAGAGTGCCAACTACAAGTTGGCAGCCTCAGCCCGCAAGAATGAAATTTCATATACGAGTTAGTTGATTCTTCCGTTAGTGATAATTCGGTTTTTAAACGGATCAATCAGCAAGGAGGTAAAAGTTGCAGCGCAGCGCAGCCTCAGGTCAATATAAAGATTTTAATGCATCAGCGCTCTATTGCCCACGTTGCCGACAGGCAATGCCGGTGCGAAGTCGCTTGCTGTTAGTTTTACCAGATGGGGAGCTGCATGAATATTTGTGTCAGCGATGTTCTTCCTCGTTAGGGACAAAAACTGTTCGGCAGGACCGACAAACACAACTTTACATGCCTTAACAGCCTACCGGATAACACTCACTTCTCTGCAACATGAAAGCGAGAACAGGCAATGATTGAAGCGGAAGGACTTACCAAGTTCTATGGTTCTTTGCCCGCCATCCGAGACGTCACTTTTCGGGTAGATCAAGGTGAGGTAGTGGGGTTTTTGGGACCAAACGGAGCCGGAAAATCCACGGCGATTCGTATTCTCACCTGTTATATGCCGCCCACGGCTGGAGTCGCAAGAGTCGACGGTTTCGATTGTTTTGAGAGGTCCCTGCAAGTGCGCAGTAAAATCGGCTATCTCCCGGAAAACAACCCTCTCTACAGCGATCTTACAGTGATTCGTTTTTTGCGTTTTGTAGCTGGTGCCAAGGGGCTTAATGGAAAAAACGCGACGAGCGAATTAGACAGAGTTATCAGTGTTTGCGGTCTGGAAAAGGTGCGCAACCGAATTATCGGACACCTATCGAAAGGCTACAAACAGCGGGTGGGTTTAGCCCAGGCGCTTGTCAATAATCCACCCGTACTGATCCTGGATGAGCCGACGATCGGTCTGGATCCAACTCAAATTATTGAGATACGTAAGTTAATCCTGAGCTTGCGAGAACAGCATACCATTTTGTTGAGCAGCCATATCTTACCCGAGGTGGCCCAAATCTGTCAGCGGGTCTTGATTATTAATAGAGGGCAGATCGTAGCGACGGACACACCTGGCAATCTGACCAGTCAGTTGCAGAAGTCAGCTCAAATTTCGCTGCAAGTCAAAGGTAAAGTAGGTCAATTAGCAGCCGTTCTCGAGTCCCATGATGGTGTGCAGAAAGTCATCATGAGTGGAGGCGAGGACGGTCGTCTTGTTGTGGAAACAGACCGAAGTCGGGATCTGCGGCCAGAGATAGCCGGCATTGTGATCGATCAGGGACTCGGCTTGTTGGAGCTTAAGCTGATGGATTTGAGTTTAGAAGATATATTTATGCAATTGGTTACGGAAGAGCCGGCACAGGAGGAAACGCGGTCATGAAAGGTTTCGCTTCGATATATCGTAAAGAGCTCTATGCGTTGTTTGCATCGCCGATATTCTATGCTATGGGGCTGACTTTTCTCTTTATTTCCGGGTACTTTTTCTACAATTCGGTAGCCTATTATAACTTATTGAGTTTTCAGGCAAGCCAAAACCTAGTTCTAGCCGAGCAACTGAGTCTTGAGCAAATGGTAATACGCCCTTTTTTCCTGGACTTAAGCATCGTATTGCTCCTTATCTGCCCCCTAATAACCATGCGGCTTTATGCTGAGGAACGTAAATCAGGGACCCTGGAGCTGCTTTGTACTTATCCTATTGCCGATCGTTCAACTTTGCTGGCCAAATTCGGTGCGGTCGTAACAGCCCTGGGAATTATTTTGGCCGGTACCCTCCCTGGCATTATGGTTCTAGGAACGATTTCAAGCTTGAATTGGCAAGCGGTATTATGCGGTTATTTGGGGATATTCCTTCTGGGCAGTTCCTTTATGTCTTTAGGCATTTTCACTTCTTCCATGACTCAAAATCAGATCATAGCGGCAGTACTCTCATTTGGTGCTCTGCTGATGTTTTGGGTCATTGGTTGGACCAAATCCCTAGTAGGTCCGACGGCGGGTGCGTTGGTTGAGTATGTGTCCATAACCAGGCATCTCGACAGCTTTGCAAAGGGAGTATTGGATTCCAGGGACATCATATATTACTTATCCTTCGTCATTCTATTTTTGTTTCTTACTTTGCGACAGTTGGAATCGTACCGGTGGAGAGGCTAACGGCTGGCGACAAAGCATCCTGATTAAAGTATCAAAACGGAGGCAGCGGCTTATGCTGACTAATCGAAGGCGATTTTGGAAATATGGATCGAATGCACTAGTCTCATCAATTTTTTTTCTGGGTATTCTGACCATTGTGGTGCTCATTGCTGACCGGCATCCGTGGCGATTGGATCTTACAAAATCCGGTGCGTTTACCCTGTCGGAACAGACGCGAAATGTATTGAATTCCATAAAGGAACCAATCGAAATCAAGGCTTTTTATGCAACTGCCGCACCGGAAGAAGCTGAAGCCAAGGACCTCTTTGAGACGTATCAATATTACAATAAAAGAATAAGCTATCAATTTATCGATCCCGACCGGCAGCCGGAAAAAGCAAGACAATATGACATCCGCTCATACGGCACTTTGGTGCTGGAGGGTTACGGGAAGCAGCACACAATCCTGGATGCAACTGAAGAGTCTCTAACCAATGGGATTTTGAAGCTAACGAGGGAACAACAGAAAAAGATCTACTTCTTGATTGGGCACGGCGAACATTCTCTGGAAGAACTGGATAAGGAGGGATACTCGACCGTAAAATCGGCTCTGCAAAAAGAGAACTACGATGTTGAAGAATTAAATCTGCTTCAGCATGAACGCGTGCCCGATGATGTTTCCGTACTGGTCATCGCAGGCCCGCGGAAGCCTCTTTTTGGGCAGGAACTAACCGCCCTGAGGAATTACCTCGACCAAGGAGGCAAACTCATGGTGTTCCTTGATCCCACTTTCGACGCTGGTTTGAAGGAATTCTTGCGACAATACGGGATAGGAATATCAGACGACATCGTGATAGACAAGCTCAGCAAGGTGTTTGGAGGGAGCTACCTACTGCCGGTAGTGACGGAATATGGTCTGCACAAAATCACCGAAAACTTCAATGTTGCCACTTTTTATCCGGAGGCTCGTTCGGTCCGGCCGGCAAAAGATTTACCCAAGGGTATTGAGGTGGAAATTTTGGCCTCAACGTCTCCAAACGCATGGGCAGAGACAGATTTCGATCTTCTCCAGCAGGGCCAGGCTAGTTTTGACGAAAAGACCGACCAGGCAGGACCGGTGCCGCTGATGGTTCTTGCGGAGATGAATCTTACTGACATTAAGGCCAATCAACCGGAAGCGAAATCAGAAACCTCTTCCTCAAAAGAAAAGAAGGATATTCCGAAAGATCAGGATAGTATGCAGGCAGAAAGTGCCTATTTGCTGGTCGCAGGAGATTCGGACTTCATCAACAACACACATTTCGGACTGTCCGGGAACGGGGATTTCTTTTTAAACATTGTCAATTTCCTTGCCGAAGAAGAAAATCTCATCACGATTGAACCCAGAAAGGGCGACGGGCAACCGGTGATGTTGACTCAAAGCCAGGCCCAAATGCTCCTATGGACTGTCCTCGTGTTCGTGCCACTGACACTTTTGCTGATCGGCGTGGGTGTGTATCGAGTTCGGAGGTCGCAGCGATGAAGTGGCGCAGTTCAATCGTATACCTCGTGGTGTTGGCCCTTTTGGGCGGTTATTACTACTACTTCGAGGTCGTAAAAAAAGAGCAGAAAATAAATGAGGAAAGACAAGCTAAAAGAATTTTTCATTTTAAAGCCAACGACGTGCAGGCTCTGGTCATTGAATTGAAGGATAAAAAATCTGTTCGTCTAGTCAAGACCGGAACCTGGCAGATAACAGAACCCATCCGCTGCCAGGCAGACCAGGCAGCTATGGAGGGTCTCCTCGACACTATCGTGACGCTTGAAGCGCAAAGAGATGTTATCGCCAACGCCGGCGACTTGAAACGCTACGGCCTCAACGATCCGGCCCTCAAATTGAAGATTCAGGAACAGAATCAGACTTTACAGCTGGCTCTGGGTGATAAGAATCCTACGGGCGAAGGGTACTACTCGAAAATAGGAGATAAAAACGACGTATTTCTTTTGCCTGAAGGCGTATGGGGAATCCTGCATAAAGGTTCCGATGAGCTGAGGCGAAGAGAACTTTTTACTTTCGACCCTGAAAAGATTGTTGGCTTGGAGCTGGTCTGGAGAGATGGTGATGAGGTTTCGATTGAACGCCCGGAAGGCGGCGATACATGGAAGGCAGCCAATCATCCTGATATCAAGATCAAAACGAGTAAGGTTGAGAATGTAATAGATCAGGTGCGTTGGCTGAGTGCACAAAAATTTCTCGAAAATGACGTCAAACAACTTGAAAAATACGGGTTGGCGACTCCGCAAGCTACAGTCAAGCTGCAGCTCGCTGACAGCAATGCAGTCGAAATGAAGTTGGGTAACAAGAGCAAGGATGGGAAAGAGTTGACGGTCCTAAGCTCAGAGCTCCCGGCAGTGGTAGTGATTGATGCTGATATTTTGAAAGATCTCCCGAACAATGCTAATGGCCTTGAAGATCGTTCTTTGATCGGCGTGAAGGCGAATGATGTAAACGAAGTTAGATGGCATTGGGGCGGCAAAGCGGGCCGCTTCGTGAAGATGGGGGAAAATAGCTGGGGAGCAGCCGAAAAGGGGAAGCAACCCAGCGAGCTCAAAGATTCATGGCAGATCAGCTCGTTGTTGTACGATTTGGCTGAAGCGGAATACCTGAAAAAACTTAATCAGGCGCCTGCGGCTCCAGCAGAGACCTATGGCGGCCTCGATTTTTATAGTGATGATAAAAAACTGGCTTCACTGGTTTGGAACGAGCCGTCACAATCGTCTTCAAAACCAAAGGCCGTATGGGTTGAGCAGGGGAAAAAGCCTCTTGAAGCTTTTGAAGTCGAACCTGAACTCATCAGGAGAACGGAAGAAGATCTGAATAAGCTCGCGGAAACGGAAGCCGGGAAGCCTTAGGTTGTGGGAAGACAAACATCGCGGGTCGCATTGCATTAGGACGAGATGTGTGCCGTTTACCTCTTTTTGCCGGACAGCCATGAGCCCGTGGGCCGCGAGGAAGAACGAAAGTTCCTTTCCGGATGCCGGAATTCTTTTCATACAAATATCCAACAGCTTGTGTGGCAGCAGCAATTCTAATTTTAGGCTGAACAGCCAGCCAATAGTCATGTATGTGATTGTTATTTGGACTGTTTTTAGGCAGATAACTCTTTACTGGTCTTCTTGGAGGGTATCCACTATTTTTCTTCCAATCAAGATTAATTGCCCAAATTGTTCCACCACGGTGCGCAAAGCTGGAACAGCTACTATTCTCATAGTGCCGATATGCCCGTAATCGCAAACCCTGCTTACAATGTCGCCATCTCTCCAGCGCCTGAATTCATTCCAAAATCGCCAGCGAGTTCGAAAGATTCTACTGTCACGCAAAGCTTTCTTCGATGACTTACGGGCCTTGAGCCGTCACTTTGCCCAAAATGGATCGAATCGCCTTGGCCTCGCATCGGTCAAGCTCAACCAACAAAAACCTGACAAATACCAAGATGAGAATTGCTGATAATCTTCGGATAATCTTGACTTTGTGACCCTGCCCCGATAGGATATTTGAGTTTGTATTGGTGTTTAGTGGGATTGGCCAAAAGTATAAAGTTGCGATTACAGAATATCTTGTGGTTCGGCCAGGCTTAGGAATTTTGATTGGTATGAAGCCAAAAGTACTCATTATGAGGGCCGCTCTAGGTCTTCTTTTCGCGTTTCTGCTTGTTCATTTTTTCTTTCCCACCGCCGGGGTTGCGACAACTATCATAGCGGCCGCGGTGCTGGTCTTTTTTGCCTATGTGTTTGAAGCAATACACCGGCGCGAAAAGTAGTTCAATTGAACTGATTCTTCTTGTGGGAGAATCGCTTCCGTCCTCATGCGAATCAGCGCTGAGGATCAATTTTTTTTGAGGAGATAACATGGATTGGGACAGACAACCTCACAGAGGTCCCGGATCGGGTAATATCCAGGATCTCGAAGAGGTGCTCAGGCGGTTAAAGAACCGCTATGATTTTTCTAAATTTCCGCGAGGCTCAATTTTGTGGATAGGACTGATTGTGGTCTTAATTTTGATTGGTTTCACTTCCTATTACACTGTCGACCCGCAGGAAACGGCTGTAGTGCAAAGATTTGGTAAATTCGTCCGGACCGCTGATGCAGGACTTCACTTCAAAATTCCATTTGGAATCGAGACGGTGCGCAAGGTGGTGACGGGCCGTGTGCTGCAGAGAGAATACGGATATCGCACGATTGAACCGGGCATCCGCTCCCGTTTTGCGGAAAAGGGCTATGAAGAAGAATCCCGCATGCTGAGCGGGGATCTCAACGTTATCGACCTGCAGTGGACTGTTCAATACAAAGTTCGCGACCCAATGGACTACCTGTTTCAGGTACAGGATGTTGAATCGACGCTGGATGACATATCAGAATCGGTGATGCGGCGTATCGTGGGGAACCGTTACGTTGATGAGGTCCTTACCGTAGGCAGGGCGTCGGTAGCGGACATGGCCGAAACTGAAATACAGGAAATTATCGACCAATATAAAACCGGCCTGCAAATCACAATGGTCAAACTCCAGAACGCAAACCCCCCGGATCCGGTAAAACAGGCGTTTAATGAAGTCAACGAAGCCCAGCAGGAAAAAGAGCGCATGATCAACGAAGCGCAGCAGGTATACAACCAGAAGATCCCAAGGGCCAAAGGTGAGGCGCGTCAAAAAATAACTCAGGCAGAAGGGTATGCCTTGGAAAGAGTCAACAAAGCGCAGGGGGAAGTAGCCCGCTTCTCGGATATTTTGACCGAATACGAGAAGGCGCCGGAGGTCACGCGCAGCCGCATGTATCTCGAGGCCTTCGCCGATTTTAACAATAAGATAGATCGGCTGATAGTGATCGACGGCAGCCAGCAGAACCTGTTACCGCTCTTTGACATCGGGAAAATGTCTACTCCGGAGTCAGCAGAAGGCAAGCAATAGGCCAAAGTCCAGAATCTATCTGAACTTAAAACCTTACTACAACTTAGCAGCAGGAGATATCGCCCTGCAGCTCGGATAGCGAAGGAATTGAATGTTTTCAAAGGGAATAGGAATAATAGCAATAGTTGTTCTTGTTGTAGTCGGGATTTTCGCAGCCAGCGCTTTTTTTGTGGTTGACGAAACCAAGCAGGTGGTCATCACACAGCTTGGAAAGCCCGTGGGTGATGCCATAAAGGATGCGGGGTTGCATTTCAAAATACCCCTTATTCAGAAAGCGAATTATTTTGAGAAACGAGTGATGAAATGGGATGGAAGTCCGAATCAAATTCCCACTAAGGATAAGAAGTACATATGGGTCGATACCACGGCTCGCTGGCGCATCAAGGACCCATTACTGTTCTTGAAGCGGGTAGGCTCAACTTCTACCGCTCTCAGTCGTCTGGACGGTATTATAGATTCCGTCGTGCGAGATCGCGTCTCCAACAACAACCTGGAAGAACTGGTTCGAAGTGAGGGCTGGGAAGAGGCCAGGCAAAAGCTGATGGAGGCGGGTTTACCCGACCTGCAGTTTTTGGGTGCCTTCAGACAGACTGAGGGAGATAAATTGATCAAGGGCCGCGAAAAAATAACTCGCGAAATGGTTGCCGATGCTTCCCGCCTGGTGCCCGAATTCGGTATTGAATTATTGGATATTCGTATTAAGCGCATCAACTATGTTGAGTCTGTTCAGGAGAAGGTCTTTGAGCGCATGATTTCGGAACGCAAGCGAATCGCCTCCCAGTACCGGTCGGAGGGAGAAGGTGAGAGAGCTGCGACTCTGGGGCAAATGGACCGAGAATTGGCAAAAATCACGTCCGAGGCGTTTCGCACATCTCAGGAGCTTCGAGGCAAAGCCGACGCACAGGCCACCGCGATTTATGCAGAGGCTTTCGGAAAAGATATCGAATTCTATGAATTTTATCGTACGCTCGATTTTTATAAGAATTTCAACAATCCCAAGAGCTCCTTTGTTTTGACGACTGATGCGGATATTTTCAAATATCTCAAAAACAGCGCGGGAACATCGGGGGAGTAGAGCAGGAGGAGGAGCTATGGCATTTTACGAGGAGAACCCTCAGCAAGTTAGTAAAGCTGACATAGTGGTGGCTATCCCGTCTTTCAACGAGGCACAAACAATCGGATTTGCGGTTGAACAGGCAGGCGCGGGGTTGGTTGAGTTCTTTGGCAATTTGGAGAGTGTGCTGATAAACTGTGATAATCACTCAAACGACGGTACCAAAGACGCTTTTATGAAGGCTGCAAGCCAGGTGCCCAAAATATATCTGTCCACGCCGGAAGATCAAAGAGGCAAAGGCAACAATTTACGGAATCTCTTTGAAAAGGTTCGAGAATTGGAGGCTAAGACTGTTGTTGTCATTGAAGCCGATGTCAAGAACCTGGCGCCTTATTGGATCAGAAATCTTGGCCAGCCAATTGTAAAAGGAGCCGGTTATGTATGCCCTCTCTATGTTCGGCACAAATATGAGGGTACGTTGACGAGTTCCGTAGTCTATCCTCTAACTCGTTGTCTTTACGGACGGCGCGTAAGACAGCCGGATGCAGGCGATTTCGGGTTTAAAGGAGAATTAGTAAACCAGTTCTTGGATTCCCCGGTTTGGACGGAGTCCATCGAGCACTTCGGAGTGGACATCTGGATGACCACAATCGCATTGAATGCTCGAATGCCCATATATCAGTCCTTTATGGGCAGCCCCAAGATCCATCGTGTGAAGGACCCCTACGCACAACTGGGTGTTCTTTTCAGACAGGTTGTGAGTGCAATGTTTGATCTCATGGCCGTGTATTCCGATTTTTGGCGAATGGTCAAATGGAGCAAACCGACCGCACTTTTTGGGATGGACGCACAGGAAGTGGCAACTCCGGTACCCGTTGAAATCAACATGAATAAGCTGCATGAAAGATTTCTCAAGGGTTTCGACGATTATTTTGAATTGTGGGAGAAGGTATTTGACCAGACGCACGTCAATAAGCTGCAGGAAATCAGAAGCCTGGGCCTGCAGCATTTTTCCTTCCCCGGCCAAACCTGGGCTCGAATTTTATTCGAGGCGTTCAAGGCCTATTCACCCATGGAAATGCAGCAGCGATCTAACTTGCTCGATTCCCTCCTTCCTCTCTATTTGGGTAAGGTATTGTCCTTCGTCAAGAAGACCGAGAGGATGTCTTTGCAGCAAGCCGAAGAGTACGTTGAAAACGAGTGCATGGTTTTTGAAGAAAATAAACCCTACTTAGTTAAAATAATGGAATAAAAAGGTGGAGGATCCTAAGATGCCTAAAATTTTGGTTGTCGATGACGAAGAACATATCCGGCTGCTCTATTCTGAAGAGCTGAAGGAAGCGGGTTACGAGGTAATTACAGCAGACAGCGGGTACAAGTTGTTGGAGAGGATAGATGAAGAGAAGCCCGATCTGGTGATCCTTGATATCAAAATGGTGGACTACAATGGTCTGGATTTGCTTCAGGACATTCGCAATCAGTACTACGATCTGCCTGTAATATTGTCTACTGCTTATGACACATTTAAGGAAGACATGAAGTCAATTGCAGCCGATTTCTATGTCGTCAAAAGCTTTGATTTGACGGAACTCAAGAAGAAAATCGCGATGGCTCTGGAGACACGGCTGCCCTAGGGCGTGGGCTCATGACAGCAGAATTTTAAGCACCGGATGGGCCGACAGCTTTGCCTGGGGACGATGGCTTGAACTCATCAAGCAACATCAATGGTAACACTCCTAGTGTATCCTCAACAGATCAAATCATCTCGAAATGGTTTCTTTTTGGGCTGCTTTTCTACTTTGCAGCCCATATATTTTTGCGCACTGTGGTTTCCTCATCTCTGGAGTCCGACGAGGCCGAGCAAGTCCTGTTCACTCAATGGCTGCGAGGCAGCTATCTCTCTAAACCTCCTCTGTATACCTGGCTGCAAATATTCTTTTTTAAAATGTTCGGCACCAATGTTTTTGCTCTGAGTTTTCTGAAAAACGGTCTTTTGTTCTCGACCTACGTCTTTGTTTTCGCTAGTGCCCGACTGCTTTTCAGGAATACTCGGTTAGCCCTGCTGGCCGCTCTTTCCCTGTTATTGATTCCGCAGATCTCTTGGGAGTCGCAGAGAGACCTCACTCATTCAATACTTGTAACCTCTCTAAGTGCAGTAAGCTTTTATGTTGTTTTACGGCTGCTGGAGTCTCAGTCGAGGAGGTATTATTTCTGGCTGGGGGTTTCAATTGGGCTTGGGACCTTGGCCAAATACAACTATGCCATATTTATAGCTGCAGTTCTGATTACTATGCTGACCTACCCAAAAGGTCGTTCGGCATTGGCTAATCGACGCGCTTTGATAACTCTGACAGCGGTGCTCGTTATTGTATTGCCGTATCTGTTGTGGGTCACGTCACATTTCGGTTCCGTTACCTCGTCCCTTCATGATCTCGACATTGGGCGACGTAATTTTTTTGTCAAAGGTACGGCGAGACTCATTTACGTGAGCGCCATGTTTCTGGGTCCCTTATGTTTGGTTTATCTGCTCATGTTTCCGCGCGGGTTTGTGCATCTTCTTCAAAATCAACCGTTGCACAAAATCTCATTCCCGATTCAGCGCTATTTTTTGATTTTATTTTGCCTGTTGGAGACCATGATTTTAATCTGGCAAGTCACTTATTTTAAAGATCGTTGGATGCAGCCCTTATTTTTCATTTTTCCTCTTTATTTCTTCACCTACGTCGATGACATTGCGTCCGGCAGGAAAGTGAGACATTGTTTTGCTGCCCTAACATTAATGGCAGCCCTGACTATTCTTGTAATGATTCCTGCAAGGATAGTCCTGGGACCTTCTTTAGGCTACTATACTTCGTTCAATTTTCCGTATGCTGCGCTGGCGAGGAAAATAAGCGAGCAGTGTCCCAAACCGGACCTGATCATAGCAGACGACCAGTTGGATGCCGGCAACATTCGACTGCAATTCCCCAATAGCTTGGTGTTGGCATCCAATCTCAAACCGTTTCACGTTGGCGGAAGCGTTGCGGGTAGATGTGTGGTAGTCTTTTGGGATGCCCAAAGGTCAGCCCGGATGCCCGAAAGATTAAAAACATTCCTGATCAATGAGATGAAAATTGTGCCTGATGAGCTGAAAGTTATCTACGAGCAACTGCCATACAAATATGCCGACAAGCAATATGCCCGGGTGGGGCTCGCTTTGATGAAATCTTCGCATCGATCGCAATGCCGGTAAGAGCCCGTTGGAGAAAAGGAGCCGACCTATTCGGAGGACATGTGCGATAGAGGTCATGTTGCCGTTTTCATGTTTGTGTTGCCAATGAAAATAAATATGAAGCGAACAGTAATTTCTATTTTGACAACTCTCGGACCATCCGGCATGCTAACTTTTTTTGACAGATATGATTATGGAGCAGATGTTCGACGTTTGAAAAACCGACTGTTTCTTTGATAATCGGCGCAGTTTGGCTGGTGCAGCACTTCATCGATCATATGGATTCCCGGTTGGGTACCGGAGGCCTGCAGGTTTATCCGGCGTTGTGTTTTGCCGGCATATTGGACGGAGGGAAGGCTGACCGCGAAGATATCAATATTTTTATTGAATTGCAGTACTGATCTATACGCACTGTGCTGCGGATAAGAGAGCGAAAATGAAAAAGCCCAAGCGACCCGGCGAGTGGCAAGATTTTGACGTGGATTCGACAGAGCATACAAGCTTTGATCTTGACGTAGATGACGAAGACGAGGAGATCATTGAACTGGATGACGTTTTAGAAATACCGGAGGAAGCGACGGCTTCCGGCGTAGAAATCGCAGATGCCGGCTCAGAATTGAACCTTAAAGGCATTGAGGTCGATTTTGAGACAGACGAAGAGATTTTTTTAGAGGACGACTTGGGGCAATTCTCCTTCGATGAGGAAAAGATGCGGGACACTCACCTGCAGCAAGACGCAGATGCACCGCAGGATCTTTTCCCTGACCGAGAGGCTGAGCGCTCGCTTGAGCGCGAAGAGGAGGTCCTCTCCCCCATTCTGACTGCGCCCGACCAGGTCAAAGTTGAAGAGGGCTCATTGCCGGAACCCGAATTATCTGCAGAGGAGAAACAGGAGAGAGTCTCAGTAGATGAATTTATAACTCAAATTGAGGGTCGTTTGCTGGAAGCTTTACGGCAAATGGTTGAAGCCAGACTGCCTGACATCGTTCGCACGGTATTGCGGGAAGAAATCGATCGGTTGAAGCAGGAGTTGGAAAAAGAGAAAGCATAGGGAGTGTTTAGATGAAAGAAGGCGGTCTGCCCAAGGCTTATGAATTTAAGGAAGTGGAAAAGAATTGCTATTCTTACTGGGAGCGACAAGGGTTTTTTCATGCGGATGTGAAAAGTCCCAAACCTCCTTTCAGCATCGTGATTCCGCCTCCAAATGTAACCGGGCAGTTACACATGGGGCATGCGCTCAATAACGCACTGCAGGATATTCTGTGCCGCTTCAAGCGGTTAAAAGGCTTTGAGGTGCTGTGGATGCCCGGCACCGACCACGCGGGCATAGCAACGCAAAATGTTGTAGAGCGGCAACTGGCTGAAGATGGGCTATCCCGGCACGAATTGGGAAGAGATGACTTCCTCGATAGGGTCTGGCAGTGGAGAGAAAAGTACGGTGGCATTATCATCAAGCAGCTGAAACATCTGGGCGCTTCTTGCGATTGGGAACGCGAGCGCTTTACCATGGATGAAGGTTTGTCTAGAGCCGTCAGACAGGTTTTTGTCCGGTTGCATCAGGAGGGTTTGATTTATCGCGGCAAGCGAATGATCAACTGGTGCCCCCGCTGCATGACTGCGCTGGCCAATATTGAAGTGGAGGGAGATGAGCTTGACGGCCACCTTTACCTTATCCGCTATCCTCTGGAAAACGGAGGAGGCGGCCTGGTGGTTGCCACCACCCGTCCGGAAACCATGCTGGGCGATACCGCTGTGGCTGTCCATCCGGAAGACTCGCGATACAGTTCCTTTATCGGGCGGAAGGTTATCCTTCCGCTTGTTAACAGACACATTCCCGTCATAGCGGATACCTATGTGGATCGCGAATTCGGAACAGGGGCTCTTAAGATTACGCCTGCGCATGATTTTAATGACTTTGAAATCGGCCGCCAACATCAACTCGAACTGGTTCAGGTCATCGCCGAAAATGGTATGATGACCGAAGCAGCAGGGCCTTATGCCGGACTCGATCGTTATGCCTGCCGCAAACAAATTTTGAAGGATCTTGAAAAGGGTGGATTTCTGGTCAAGATTGAAGATTACAAACACCGAGTGGGGCATTGCTACCGCTGCAAAAGTGTCGTTGAGCCAATGCAATCTCTCCAGTGGTTCGTGGCAACTCGGCCGTTGGCCGAAAAAGCAATGGCTGCGGTGCGGGAAGGTGAAACCAAGATAATTCCGACGAAATGGGAAAAAGACTATTTCGGTTGGCTGGAAAATGTCGAGGATTGGTGCGTAAGCCGACAGATCTGGTGGGGGCACAGAATTCCTGCTTGGTATTGTGGCGATTGCGGCGAGATCATTGTTTCCATTGAAGACCCCACCGAGTGCGGTAAGTGTGGAGGTTCCCGGCTTGAGCAAGATTCCGATGTATTGGACACCTGGTTCAGCTCCGCTTTGTGGCCGTTCTCAACTCTCGGTTGGCCGGATGAGACGCCGGAGTTGAAAAAATTCTACCCCACTTCGGTGCTGGTGACGGGATTTGATATCCTATTTTTTTGGGTCGCCCGCATGATGATGATGGGCATTCACTTTATGCAGCAGGTGCCCTTTCGCGAGGTCTATGTTCACGCGCTGGTGCGCGATGCACAAGGGCAGAAGATGAGCAAATCCAAAGGGAACGTCATTGATCCTTTGGTTGTCATGGATCAATTCGGTACCGATGCTCTTCGGTTTACCCTGACAGCCCTTGCGGTGCAGGGTCGGGATGTCAAACTTTCCGAGGAGAGGATCGAAGGGTATCGTCATTTCGTCAATAAGATTTGGAACGCTTCCCGTTTGGTGTTGATGAATTTGGAAGGAATGGGAACCCTGGCAGAGATTCCGAAACGCCCCGAGAGACTTATGCACCGGTGGATTCTTAGTCGGTTGCAGCGAGTGATTGGGGAAGTCGAGGATGCCATGCATAATTTTCATTTTAACCAGTACGCTCAGACTCTCTACCATTTTGTATGGCACGAGTACTGTGACTGGTACCTCGAAATGATCAAACCCGACCTGTATGGAGACAATCCGGCAGCAAAGAAACTGGCTCAATCGCTGGCGGCCAACATCCTTGAAAACATTTTGATTCTTCTTCATCCCATCATGCCCTTCGTTACCGAAGAGCTCTGGCAAAAGTTGCCGCAAGTAACAGATTCAGTGATGGTTGCCGACTTTCCTCAAATGGAACAAGATAGACTGGATGAGGTTGCCGAGAGTGAGATGGGAGTCCTTATGGGTGTGGTGAGTGGAATTAGAAACATTCGCGGCGAGATGAATGTTCCGCCCTCCATGCGTGTCGATGTTGCATGTTTATGCGGGCAAGAGGCGGAAATAACCCTGTTGCATAATCACGCCGGCACCATAGAAGATCTTGCCCGTCTTGGGAACTTCAGAATAGGCCGGATCGGTGAACTGAAAAAACCGCGGGTCGCGGCAAGTACGGTTGTGAAGGGTGTCGAAGTGTACGTCATTTTGCAGGACATATTGGACTTTGAAAGTGAGTCGAAGCGCTTGCAAAAAGAGCTTGGGAAACTGGAAAAGGAGTATGCTCTAGTGCAGAAAAAGTTGTCGAACGAAGATTTTCTCTCCAAGGCTCCGATTGAAGTAGTTGAAAGAGAACAGGAAAAAGAGCAGCGGCTGGGAGAGAAAGTGGACAAACTTCGCCATCATAAAGACATGATTAGCGCCTTGCGTGAAAGCGCTGCTGCTGGAGAATGACGTTGGAGCAGTTGGACTTTTTACTTTGGCTGGCTATCCAGGAAGATCTAGGTCACGGGGATGTGACGACCGACTCTGTGGTCGAGCAGGCCCGGGAAGGCAGAGCCGTCGTTATAGGCAGAGAACCATTCGTGCTTTCCGGGACTAAAGTATTTCGCCGGATTTTCGAGTTGCTCGATCCTGCTATCCAGATCGAAAATTTCTTCCGAGACGGTGAGAAAATTCAACCTGGCATTCCCGTGTTTGGATTGGAAGGCTCGCTAAAAACCATGCTAACTGGGGAGCGAACCGCCCTTAACTTTGTGCAGAGGTTGTGCGGCGTTGCAACGATCACCAGTAAAATGGTGCAGGAAATTTCCGAATACTCGTGCCGACTGCTGGATACACGCAAAACCACTCCGCTCTGGCGCAAATTGGAAAAAGAAGCGGTGGGCCATGGCGGGGGAACCAACCATCGTTTTGGTCTGGCGGACGGTGTTTTGATCAAAGACAATCATATTGTGGCGGCGGGCGGAATTGAAAAGGCGATCGAAAAAGCCAGGCAGTGTGCTCCCCACACGCTGAAGATTGAGGTGGAGGTGGACGACCTGGATCAGTTTGACATCGCCCTGCAGGCAGGAGCCGACATCATTTTGCTGGACAATTTCTCTCCCGAGATGATGAAAGAGGCGGTCAAGCGCAACAACGGTCGAGTATTGCTGGAGGCTTCGGGCGGGGTTGTTTTGGAAAAAATAAAAGCAATCGCCGAGACCGGAGTTGATTTTATCAGCTGCGGTGCTCTCACACATTCGGCAAAATCAATCGATCTGACAATGGAAATCGAGTTTGCCTCGTCTTCGTAAGATCCCGGAGTGGTCAATTCATTAGGAGACTGCCCAAAAATATGTAGCGCAGGGCTTTAGCCCTGCATAAATCAAGCAAACTTAGAGACTTGCACCGCAGGAAGGTGAATTTTCGGACATACGCCTAGGTTTCGGTGAAACCCTTGCAGCCGATTCTCTCTGCATATTCTCGTTCCGAAGGGAACGAGCGGCAGTGCCACGGTTTGGTGTTATGGATGGAGCAAACGAGTTTTTGCTCATTCGGGAGCTTTTTCAGGAACGGACACCCGCCCAGAAAATCCTCGGTGCCCGGCTTAACCCAAACATTATATAGGCATCGCTCATCGCCCTTCATGTCGAATCCCAGATCATTTACGGCCACAAACTCGAGTATGTCTTCTCTCCCCTCGACTTGCCAGCGCTGATAGTCTTCGTCAGTGGCGTAATTTTGATAGGCCCCGCGAAGTTTGCAGCATAAGCCGCATTGTTTGCAGTTGAATCGTTCAATTGGCACCGAAGATCCCTTCCTTTGCTATTAGATAATTTTGAAGTCTCTGAGTTTGGCATATAGCGTATTTCGACCGATACCCAGAGCCTTTGCCATTCGAGTAATGTTTCCTTGAAAATGTGTATAAGCCCTGCGGATCGTTTCTTCCTGCACTCGCTGGAGGTTGAAGGTCGATGGCATTGCTTGGGCCGGCATCGCCTTCATTCCTCGCACATGATCGGGGAGTGTCTCGCAGGTGTCGCTGACCGCATCTACGGTGTTGATTACGGGTGAAAGCGGCATGGAACGGGTAGCCCTGATATCGCATAGGCTTGGGGTTGAACTTTTATGGTTCCAAGGACCTGTTTCATTTCAAACCATTGATCGGCTGCCACTCCCGAGAGCTGTTCCGAAGGAGCGCCCAGAAGGATCGCCGCTTTGGGGTTGAGCGCGGCAATGCGGCCGTCGGGACGAAGATGGATCAGACCCGTCATAACAGCGTTGAACACTGTAGCGATAAGATTCGGCGCGAGGCGGTTCAGCTCCATGCATTGGTTTCCGTACAGACGGCTTTCGATCATTTTGGCGCCGCGAAGAGCCAATCCTAAGGCATCTCGGTGTTGGGACGTGGTTGGTCCCGAAATGTCCAAACAACCGATCACTTTTGCTTGAAGGTCAAAAATCGGTGCTGCCGAACAAATCCAGGGATGATGACTTTCGCAGAAATGTTCGCGTGCGGCCACTCGTATAGGTTGTTTACCGGCCAACGCGGTGCCTATGGCGTTGGTGCCCACGCTGGATTCGGACCAGTTGGCGCCGGGACCGAAATTCAATTTTTCCGCAGCCGCCAAGGCCCTGTGGTCGCCGTACATGCTGAGCAGGTAGCCGCGCTCATCGCTCACTGTAACCAACAGTCCGCTTCCCTTGACCAGCGAATAAATTTCGGTCTGAATATCTTCCGTCAACTCGCGCAGAAGGCGGAATTCATCCCCAAGTTCTTTTTCCTGACGGATATCCCAACATTTTCCCGATGACGGATCTACTCCTAATGCTGTGCATCGTTGCCAAGATTTGCTAATATCGTCTCGGACAGACCCTTTGGAAGACGTTCCGCTTAGGAGGTGCTCTTTCCAGGTTTTTAGGTCGATATCCGAGCAGTGATTGAGTGGCGCCAGAGGGGTACAGACAACTCTTCGGCTTGGACCTTGTACCCCTTCAGATCGAACGATATGATATCCGGATCCTTTCCGCACAAGCTTGTACATGGTACCCTCCGATCATTCAATCTCTGCCTCACGCACACTGTTCGATTCTGGAACAGTGTGCGTGAGTGGACTCTTAACAGATTGAAAATAAAATTAAAAGAGTCTGGCATTCTCCTTGCTTATTTTCGTAAGTGCATTCTAATGCGGAAGGAGCAGGAAGCATATACTACACGCGGTCACAAAGTGTGCATCTGATTTTACCGCTGAGCTCGCAAAGAGCTTTGAGAAAGCGTCTACACTAGGCTTCCGCAATCTCAGAGGCGAGAACTGGAAGTTGTGGCCCTGCAGGGTATAACCATGAAAGGAGGAAGTGCTGTGGCGACCGAAGTTGTCATGCCCAAATGGGGTCTGACTATGAAAGAAGGCAAGGTTTCCAGGTGGTTCAAAGCGGAGGGAGAATCCGTGCAGAAAGGTGAGCCCCTGTTTGAGGTGGAAACAAGCAAAATAACCAACTCGGTAGAAGCGCCCGCTGATGGAGTTCTTTTTCAGATCGTCGTGCCGGTGGGAGAGACGGTGCCGGTGAGGACTGTTGTGGCCGTTCTGGCGCAGCCCGGCGAACAGCCTGAACGACGCCAGGCGGTTGTGCGGGAGGCCGTCGGAGAGGTTGAAAAAAGAGCGGCGG
>Ga0210088_1000021_pt1 | contig 39257 bp, 36 predicted proteins | sample RushMan_CattailN_6_FD_185557 | JGI IMG/M metagenome (GOLD analysis project Ga0210088, IMG submission 185557) | Wetland microbial communities from San Francisco Bay, California, USA, that impact long-term carbon sequestration -... | ecosystem: Environmental > Aquatic > Marine > Wetlands ... | reverse complement strand
CTTATAATAAAGGGGAATTTTTTAATTTGACATACTAGATACTATGTATTATGTATTTTTACTATGGCCAGAGGAAAAAACGCAACAAAAGAGGCGCAAGCCAAACAGACGCAGAACAAGATCCTCAAAGCGGCAGTCAAGTTGTTCGCGCGCCAGGGGTATCACAAAACCACGATTGCCGACTTGGCTCAGGCCATCAATTTGACTTCGGGAGCCATTTTCCACCATTTTTCGTCGAAAGAAATGCTGCTCGAAGCGGTGGTCGAATGGCTGGCCCGAGGTATGAAGGTCTATTCTGATTTCGCCGAACAGGCCGAATCCGGTTCCATACAAGCCGTCCAACAGATTTTGGTAATCATGTGCGACCATTTCAAACGTAATCCCGAAGCCACCATTTGCTTGGCGGCTCTTGCCACTGAATTCGCCGGCAGCAACCTGTCCATGGAAATTCGCCTGAAAGAGACTTATGAAGTTTTTGTTAACGCATTTTCACGGTTGCTGACCAACCATCCCCAAGTTCACAACCCAAGGGCTGCCGCCATCGCCTTTGTGGGAGCCGTACAGGGCGTTGCCATCCAGGGTTTGTTGAGAGAGCAGGAGGAGTCTATTGACGGGTTGGCGGAGGGATTGTTTGAACTGATGACGGATTGGTAGATGAACCTGTTACAGCTCGGCGAGAATCAGTTGCCGGTTCGACAAGACGCTCGATGCCGGCCGGTTTTTTCGTGGTTTTTGGGACCGTTTCCTGGGGCCTGATTTTTGAATTTTGGTGTTAGGCTGACTGGATCACATAATGAGACAATGAGAAAAGGAGGTACAAATGGAAATCAAAAAAGTTTGTGTGCTTGGGGCCGGGATCATGGGAGCAGGGATCGCCCAGGTTACGGCGGAGGCTGGTTTTGATGTTGCCGTGCGGGACATTGAGGACCGCTTTGTTCAGAAAGGTCTGAGCACGATCAAAAAGAATCTGGAGCGTGCTGTTTCCAAAGGAAAACTGGAAGCCGCTGCGGCGGATGCTGTCATGGGAAGGATTCATGGCACCGTAGATATGAAGGAAGCGGTCAACGGAGCGAACCTGGTTATCGAAGCCGTCATCGAAGTCATGGAACTGAAAAAGAATGTCTACAAAGAACTCGATAGTCTGTGCGGTTCCGATACAATCCTTGCCTCCAATACCTCCGGCCTCTCCATTACCGAAATGGCCGCTATGACCGGTCGTCCGGATAAGGTGATCGGAATGCACTTCTTTAACCCCGTTCCGGTTATGAAGCTGGTCGAACTCACCAAGGGCTTCGTAACGTCCGATGCCACTTTTTCCACCGCCAAGGTATTTACCGAGAAGATAGGAAAAACCCCCATCGAAGTGCAGGAAGCTCCGGGTTTTGCCGTCAACCGAATCCTTTGCCCCATGATTAATGAGGCTATCTTCGTTTACTCTGAAAACATTGCTTCCGCTGAAGACATTGACAGGGCGATGGTTTTGGGTGCCAATCATCCGATCGGTCCTTTGGCTCTGGCGGATATGGTCGGTCTTGATACCTTGCTGCACGTGTTGGACGGGCTGCAGAAGGAATTGGGTGAAGACAAGTATCGACCTGCACCGCTATTGAGAAAAATGGTACGGGCGGGATATTTCGGTCGCAAGAGCGGCAAGGGCTTCTACGATTACAGCAAATAGATCTGAAGCAAAATCTAGAAGTTAGGAGCTGACAGCCAGCAGCCACGAGCCAAGCCTCGGGATATGCTGGGGAGCACTGGAGACATTATTTTTCGCATGAATTTAACTTACAGAGAAAAGGAAGGGAACGACCATGCAGTACGAATTGACTGAAGAACAAATACTGTTACAGAACATGGTACGTCGGCTGGCCAAGGAAAAGGTCGCTCCGGGGGCTGGAAAACGTGATGAAGACGGCAAGTTTGATTGGGAGATGGTAGAGTTGATGCGCGAGAACGGCCTTTACGGGATCGATTTTCCAGAGGCTTACGGGGGGTCCGGTGCAGGTCTGCTGGCACTCGCCATTACTGTCGAGGAACTGTCCAAAGCCGACGCTGCCTGCGGCCTGCTTGTCGCCGATCATGAGCTGGGTTCGCTACCCATTCTGCTGGCTGCCAATGAAGAGCAGAGAAAACGCTTCCTGCCGAAACTTGCCAGCGGAGAACAACTGGCGGCCTTTGCGTTGACCGAGCCCGCTGCCGGTTCCGACGTAGCCAGACTGCGATGCCGAGCCAAAAAGGATGGCGATTCGTACATCCTCAATGGCACCAAGAACTTCATTACCAATGGCGGGGTGGCCGATATCGTTACGGTGTATGCGGTAACCGAACCGGAAAAACCGACCCATAAGAATGCGGCGGTGTTTGTTGTGGAAAAGGGGACTCCGGGTTTTACCGTTGGCAAAAAAGAAAACAAAATGGGAATTCGCTGGTCCGATACGGTTGAGCTCATTTTTGAAGATTGTCGTATCCCGGCTGAAAATATGCTGGGCCAGGCGGGAGAGGGTTTTCATGTCATGATGAAAACTCTTGACTTTTCCCGCCCCGGTGTTGCAGCTCAGGCTTTAGGCATTGCTGCCGGCGCTCTGGAATATTCCATTGGTTATGCCAAAGAAAGGGAGAGTTTCGGCAAGCCGATCATCGAGCACCAGGGAATCGGTTTTAAACTGGCGGACATGGTCATGAGGACAGAAGCTGCCCGGCAGCTTCTGTACAAGACGTGCGCAATGATGCAGGAGCTTCCCAAGGACCTGAGCCGCATAAGTCCGGAAGTGATCCGCATGAGTTCCATGTCCAAATGTGTTTGCGGGGATGTGGCCATGTGGGTGTCAACCGAGGCTGTGCAGGTGTTGGGTGGCTACGGCTACATTAAGGAATACCCGGTCGAACGGATGATGCGAGATGCCAAGATCACGCAAATTTATGAAGGAACGAACGAAATACAGCGGATGGTCATAGCCAAGACTCTTTAAAGGATTACTTACTTTTAAACCTCCATGAAGATGCAGAATGCAGAATCCAGCAGCCGAAATTCGGGAGGTGAATCGACTGCCCATTTTGCGTTGTGCCTCCGGGCGGTTGGTGGCATTTTTGTGGTTCGTTATGGCCGGTTGGTCATGGCAGTTCCCATACAATCAAATAACGGGAGAACGAACGTGAGCAGAGATAACGACGTTGTTATGGTTTCGGCGGTACGAACCGCAATAGGCAAATTTGGAGGGGCCCTCAAGGATATTAGGGCCTCGCAGCTGGCCGCTCATGTGATGAAAGAGGCCTTGCGGCGAGCAAATAATTTGGATGCAAACAAGATCAGTGACATCATAGCCGGGGACTGCGTGCAGTGTTTCGATGAGGCCAATACGGCGCGGACGGCGGCGCTGATGGCGAACATTCCTGACCACGTACCGGCTTTCACCGTGCAGCGACAATGTTCATCTTCCATGCAGGCCCTCAATTCGGGAGTTCAGCAAATCCGCTGTGGGGATTCGGACGTAGTCCTTGTGGCCGGGGTTGAGTCCATGAGCTCTGCCCCATATTACCTTGCCAATGCGCGCTGGGGGATGAGGTTGATGAACCACGAGACGACGGACGCGGTTTGGGAGATGCTGCATTCGGGAAGTCGCCTGCTTGGGGATCCAATGATAATGGGAGTTACCGCGGAAAACCTTGCTGAAAAATACAATATCTCTCGTGCCGACCAGGACCAGGTGGCACTGGAAAGCCATAATAAGGCCGAGGCCGCAATCAAGACGGGGCGGTTTAAAGATGAGATCGTTCCATTTGAGGTGCCGGCCAGGAAAGGCCAAAAGGTGGTATTCGAGCAGGATGAGCATCCCCGCTTCGGGTTGACAATGGATGATTTGGCAAAGCTGAAACCGGTCTTCAAAAAAGACGGCACCGTTACTGCGGGAAATTCTTCCGGATTAAATGATGCCGCGGCTGCGGCCATTCTGATGACTCGCAAAAGAGCTCAGGAACTTGGCCTGACTCCAATGGCAAGAATTGTGACTCATGCTGTTGCAGGGGTAGAGCCCCATCTGATGGGGTATGGTCCGGTACCGTCGACGCAGAAGGCTCTTCAAAAAGCGGGACTGGGCCTCAAAGATATCCAGCTGGTTGAAGTCAATGAGGCTTTTGCCGCTCAATATCTTGCTTGTGAACGCGGTCTTGGTTTGGACAGGTCCATTACCAACGTTAACGGCAGTGGAATAGGCTTGGGGCATCCCGTTGGATGCACAGGACTTCGCATTGTGATCTCTCTGGTTTTTGAAATGGCACGGCGCAACCTGGATGTCGGCCTTGCAACCCTTTGTGTCGGAGGCGGTATGGGTATGACGACCATTGTCGCCCGAGATTGATCCTTGCCGTGCGGCCGCGGTCCGGCTTCTCCTGAGGTCGAACGGGAGTGGTCCGGCAGGTTTCCAGGGCAGATTTTGGTCGGATTGGGAGTGTCTGGGTGAGAAGATAATTAACCTCGGGAGGAAAAGACTATGTCGGCACAGTTAATCGATCGGACTCCGTCAGCGTACAACTATCAGTTGACAATCAAACAACTTTTACAGACCCCTCTGGTCTACTCGCCACATCAGGAAATCGTCTATAGAGATCTCAAGCGTTATGATTACGTGACATTGATCGAAAGGATCGGGCAGCTGGCTAATACCCTGAAAGATCTGGGTGTGCGCGCCGGCGATACCATCGGCGTAATGGATTGGGACAGCTACAGGTATCTGGAGTGCTTTTTCGCCGTACCCATGATGGGCGCCGTCCTTCACATGGTAAACATCCGATTGTCGCCTGAGCAAATCGCCTATACCATTAATCATGCGGAAGACGATGTCATTCTGGTCAATGCCGATTTTGTGCCCGTTTTGGAGGGAATCAGGGACGAGCTGAAAACGGTGAAGAAAATCATTGTAATGACCGACGCCGAGACTACTCCCGAAACCAAGCTCGAAACCGCCGGTGAATATGAAGAGTTGTTGGGCAGGTCCCAAGACGATTTTAATTTCCCCGATTTCGATGAGAATACCAAAGCGACAACCTTTTATACCACAGGTACCACGGGCGCTCCCAAGGGGGTCTATTTCAGCCACCGCCAGTTGGTGCTGCACACTTTTGGGGTTCTGACTGCTTTGGGCAGTTTCAGGTCGCAGGCCTCATTCGACTCCGGTGACGTTTACATGCCTTTGACCCCAATGTTTCACGTACACGCCTGGGGATTGCCCTATGCTGCGACATTAATAGGTGCCAAGCAGGTTTATCCGGGCCGCTATGAGCCCGAGACAATCCTAAAGTTGGTGGAAAAAGAAAAGGTTACCTTCTCGCATTGTGTGCCGACTATTTTGCACATGCTGCTCAACAGCCCATCCGCTCAAACAGTCGATCTTTCCAATTGGACCCTTATCATTGGAGGTTCGGCCCTTTCCAAGGCAATGTGCAAACGGGCTTTGGAAAAAGGGATCAATGTGTTCACCGGCTATGGCATGTCTGAGACCTGCCCAATTTTGACTCTGGGGAAATTAAAACCGCACATGTTCGACTGGGATACGGACGGGCAGATCACCGTCCGGTGCCGAACCGGCGCACCTATTCCTTTGGTCGATCTCCAGGTGGCGGATCCACAGGGGAAAAGCTTGCCGCACGATGGGGTCAGTACGGGCGAAGTGGTCGTGAGGTCGCCTTGGCTCACTCAGGGGTATTTCAAAGAGCCGGAAAAATCGGAGGATCTTTGGGTAGACGGTTGGCTGCATACCTCAGACATTGGATATATCGACAGCGAAGGATATCTGCAGGTGACCGACCGCATTAAAGACGTGATCAAGACCGGAGGCGAGTGGATCTCTTCACTGGAACTGGAAGATATTCTTACCCAGCATGAAGGTGTCAGCGAGGCGGCTGTAATCGCAGTGCCCGATGAAAAGTGGGGTGAGCGGCCTCTGGCGCTGGTGACCTTAAAAGATGAATACAAAGACAAGGTTTCGGGCGATGACATAAAGAGCTTTTTCATGGGGTATGTCGAAAAGGGGGCAATCTCCAAATGGGGAGTTCCCGATCAGACAATCTTTGTGGATAGCCTGGCCAAGACCAGTGTTGGCAAACTCAATAAGAGAGCGATGCGAGAGCAGTTCGTAAGGCGCAACAGCTAACGCCGCTCCTATACCCTGAACCCCGTAATCCCCCCTGACCCCCCTTTTTGTTTGAAAAGGGGGGGACCGATTGGCGGATCGCTTTCACTACCATAGCTTATGGGCAATCGGGTGCCCATTGCGGGAAGAGAGCTCAATCGCCTGTTGTTCACACAGGGTCCGACAGATGCCACAACCGTAGCAGCGCACTGGATCAATAAAAGCTTTGCGGCGATTCACCGAGAAGCCGATGGCACCGAACTGGCACATCGCCAGACAAGCTTTACAGCCGATACAGGACTCTTCGTGCACCTGACCGACATATTCACTTCTGAAAAACAGTCGAAATTCGTACTGGTAGCTCAGCATAGCCAGACAGTCGGCCCTATCACAATTGCAGATGGCGCCGATAAAAGGTGTCTTAAAGGTCCAGAGAGTGTGGATGAGACCTTCTTTCTCAAATTTTTTGTGGATAGAAAGCGCCTCGCTTTTGGTCAATTTCTGGAAAACCTTAACATCGGGGCCGGGTCGGAAAGTCTCCAGGAAAGCTTCCTTGACGTCCAATAGTTTTTCCGGATCGATTCCGAGACCGATGCAGTAGGTCGCGTCGTTTTTTCCCGTGGTATTTTTTCGGCAGATGCACGGCATAAGAACGACGGAGTTTGCCAGATCCAGCACCCTCTCGAGATCTTCCATCGGAACCACCTGGCCGAAATGATCTCTCTGGTAACGCTTTTCATAAAAGCTGTAAAACAAATGACGCATCCAGGCCGGTGCTTTTAGGGCCTGACGGAAAGTGTTTTCCAGTTTCGAAACGTGGCCGTGGCCGATATCCGATATAAAATCCAGTATGTAGCGGCGTCTGTTCATGTCTGAAAGGAGTTGGTCTGAATAGTTTTTAGCCTGTAAATACCATTTCTTACCTTCACCATGCTTATGGCAGAATTGACACATTATGCTGTCTCCTCTCAATATATGTTCTTGTCGCATGCCGGAGTGCCTCTCAACGCAGCCTGCTCGCGATCGAATCCGCGATTCTTGACACAATAACGGAGTATGCAGGACTTAGCTAGTCCGCATCGGAAAACCCTGTAGCGCAGGGCTTTAGCCCTGCAAAAAACGGCAGCCCTTGAGGTAGTAGCGCATTAAGAGAATATTGAACTTTACGGATGGCCACTAATTGAGCTAGCGTTGTGGGGGCTTGTGAAGTAGGGTAGATGGTAATGTCGATTGTCGAGCGATATCCTGATGAATTTCTAAGGGTGCGATGCTAAAGTCCAATTCCATGAACATTTTAATCTACGTTTTAGTCATTGGAGCAGGATTATATATTTTTTTAATGCTGTTTCTCTTTGTGTTTCAGTCCAGTCTCATCTATTTCCCTGATAACCGGATAATTTCTACGCCTCACGAAATTGGTTTGAACTACGATGCTGTCAGTTTCAAAGCTACGGACGCAGTCGAACTTACTGGGTGGTTTATACCGGCGAGTTCTGAGATAGTCGTTTTGTTTTGCCACGGCAATGCCGGAAATATATCGGATCGATTGGATTCGTTGCAGGTTTTCCACAAGCTTGGATTTAACTCGTTTATTTTTGATTATCGAGGATATGGCGAGAGTGCCGGGAAAACCACCGAACAGGGTACTTATCGAGATGCTGAAGGGGCGTGGAATTTTTTGGTGCGTGAAAAAGGCTTCAAGCAGGATGAGATCATCATTTTTGGCAGATCCCTGGGTGGTGCGGTTGCAGCACATCTTGCGATGACACAACAACCGTCAGCGCTCATTCTGGAATCCACCTTTACTTCGATCTCCGATCTAGGGGCGGGTCTTTATCCATTCTTTCCCGTCAGGTTGTTGTCTCGATTCAATTATAGCGTCGTCGATTTTGTCCGCCGAGTACACTGCCCCGTTTTGGTGGTACACAGTCTCGAAGATGACATCGTCCCTTACGGTCTGGGCGTTAAAGTTTACCGAGCGGCCAATGAGCCCAAAGAATTTCTCGAGATTGCGGGCGACCACAACAGTGGTTTTCTCATGTCGGGCAATTCTTATATGAATGGGTTGAGGTCGTTCATCAATAAGTACGCGATTCACTGAAAGCAATAAGGCGTGATTTGAAATGACAAGGAAAGCTTTTCGGACAGCCTCCTAGAAGTAAAGTCATTTGCTGATTTTGACCTATACTATATATATGATCCCGGATGCTGGATAGTGGGGATAATTAAATTGCGGCCCTCTGTTGAGACTATGAAAAGGGATGAGATAGAGTAAGAAGTGCACAAACACAGGGAGGGGGAAGATGAGGGTATGGTCAAGGCTGCTTTGCTCGCGAATGGCTGCCAATTCCTTATCGGCACCGTTTGCAGTGGTTGTACTTTGCTGCCTGATGGCGGGTTGCCAGGGCAATCTGTTGACTTACAAGGGAGGCAACGTGCCCCCGGGCGAGAGCATCGTATTCCTTGACGGCGAGCATTCGGCTTATTGGCCTACAAGGGACTTGCGAGTCAATTACACTTACTCAAAGAAATCCAACCAATTGAATATTTCCGGTGATGTGAAATTCGCAGACTGGCTCGGCCTTAGTTTCGATAACATTGTTTTCTTTAACCTCCAAATATTTTTGCTGAATGACCAAGGGACCGTGCTGCAAACTGCCGGCCTGGCAACCAGCTCCAATTTTGCGAACTCGCGAGCGTCCCTGAGCTTCACGAAGACAATGACCCTGCCCGCCGGAACCACTGCCATGGCCTTCGGCTACACAGGAGAAGCACGGGGTACCGGTGATGATGAAGCGGGCACCACCAGCTTCTTCTATATTCCGGTGGAGCGCTGATAGTTTTGAAAAAATAAGCATCCTCTTTATTGCTTACCTATCGAAGAACAATGCGTCATTATTCGCTCATTGCCGTGGGCCTAACCGGTTTCGCTGCCGGAATCGGGCAAGTTCTGATTCTCAGAGAGTTGCTGATTCTTTTTTATGGCAATGAATTATCGACCGGCTTAATTTTGGCTGCGTGGCTTCTATGGACTGCGGTTGGAAGCATTATCGGCGGTAAGATCAGCCACCGTTTCCCTGCAGAACGAGCGCCCCAATGTTTGGGACTTCTGCTTCTAGCGTTGCTGATTCCGCTAACGTTGCTTTGGATCAGATCCGCACGTTTAGTGTGGTCGATTCCTCTGGGTGAGTTGACAGCTCCGGGACTGATGCTCGCTGTTTCCTTATCGGCGAGTTGTGCGTTTTGCCTTATTTCAGGATTTATGTTCGCCTGGTGCTGGCACAGCCATGTTTCGACATCAATGCTTGAACCCAATGCACCCCGTCCCATCATGATCTACTTTGGCGAAGCTCTCGGCACCGCTGGCGGAGGACTCTTTTTCTACTTTGTACTGCTTCCTTATGCGTCCAATCTTAAAGCGGCATGTCTTACATCGTTGACACTTTTGGGAATGGTTTTCCTGCTCATAAGACCTTGGAGAGACAGCTGGAGAAGCCGACCAGTCATTTTGATCATCGGGATGGCCATGAGCGCACTGGTGGTGAGCATTGCCGTCAAATCAAGCCGCTTGGATGATATCAGCCATCGCTGGCAGTGGGGACCGGGCCTGGTTGCCGTGCGGGATACTCCCTATAACAACTTGGCTCTGTTAGAGGATACAAACCAATATAGCCTGTTCGGCACCGGCTTGTGGTTTTTTTCCATCCCAGATTCAAAAACTTCGGAATTTTCCGTTCATCTGGCCTTGCTCCAGCATCCACAGCCGCAGAAAGTCCTGCTGGTGGGTGGCGGTTCTGTAGAGCTGGTCAGGGAAATTTTAAAGCATCCAAGCTTGAACGGATTGGATGTCGTGCAACCTGACCCGGGGATTATCAACCTATTGCAGCAGCATTTATCCGCGCAATTCATCAGCCCCATCAGAAATCAAAAGGTAGATCTTCATTATGAGGATGCGGTTTCATTCATCCGGCATTCTCATGACAGATACGACGTAATCCTATTGAATGTGGGCGATCCGATGAACGCAGAGCTAAATCGATTCTACACGCTGGAGTTTTTCCAGCGACTCAGCCGGAGACTAAATCCCGGAGGTTTGCTTTCTTTTGCCGTATCAGCTTCGGACTATCTCGGTCCGGTTCAGGTCCGCTTTCTGCGCTCATTTTACGATACAATACATGCGGTTTTTCCAGAAGTTATGGTTTATCTTGTGGATTCCGCGAGATTTTTTGCATCCAACCAAAATGGGGTATTGCTGACCGATCCGCAGGAACTGGTAGCTCGCATCAAAGAGCGAGGCTTGCGCCTCCAGTATGTGCGAGACTATTATATTTTTGATTATCTAAACCCGATGCGACTGAATTACCTTAACAGTGTTCTAAGGCAAAGCCCCCCACAGGGTTTGAACAAAGACTTCTCGCCAACGTGCTATTTCAACAACCTGCTCCTGTGGGCCTCTCAGCTTCATCCTGGACTGGAAAAATTTTTGATCGGTCTCTCCAATGTCAAGCAGAAGTGGTTTTGGATTGGGCTGGCAACCCTCCTGTTTGGTTTTATTATGTTTTCCTGGAGTGGACTTTTGAGTTATACGGCAACTTGCAAGGTAAGCGTAATGCTAATGGGTGCGGCTCAATTGATTCTAGAAATCCTATTGTTACTGAGTTTCCAGATCATGCAAGGATTTGTCTACAAGCAGCTGGCCTTGATCGTGACTCTGTTTATGGCGGGTGTGGGGCTAGGAGCTGCGCTTCAATCTTTTTTGGAATCAAAAATCAGCTCCGCCAAGCGTTGGTTCGCCGCCGTTCAGCTCACCTTTGGACTTTACGTTCTGGTCGCTTTAAAGATTCTATTCGTCATGCATGAGTCTTCAAGCAACTTGGTTGAAATCGTGCCGGCATCTGCCATTTTTGCATTGCTTGCTGCGGTATCCGGCATATTGGGGGGACTTCATTTTGCTCTCGCGTTAAGGACCTTTTCAGGCATCGATGCTGTGGCGGCGGCTGTTGCCGGTCATCTCTATGCCATCGACTTGATCGGCGCCTCTGTGGGGGCCTTGGCCGTGTCACTCTATATGGTCCCAGTCTACGGTGTTGTCACGGCCATGATAGCTTTGTGCGTCACAAGTGCAGGTGCAGCTTTTGCCTTATTGAGAGCCTAGGAGGCTGTCCGAGCATTGTCATATCGAGCATAAGGCGAGAAATCTTACTCGCACAAGTTTTTGTTTTAAATGGTTTTTTACTTATATCTGCTTGGTTCGAAATGACAAAAACGGGATTTTCGAACAGCCCCCTGGCGCTTGGATTGGGGAGTCTATCAGAGGAACTGAGTTAATGATTGGAGAGCAGGGATGGTGCGATGCTGGTTTGCCAGCTGTTTTGATGGGTCGATGAATGAGATTAGTTCTTAGTGGGCGCCAATTTATGCACAAGTTGATTATGAAATCTTGTGGGTAACAGTATCGAATAGGTACTTTTGCCTATGTCAAAATAGGTAGTTTTACGGATTGAAATAATTTGGCTACCGTGTCTTTATAATGCCATAGAAGGTTTCTCATCTATTTCTACTTTTTCTTAAAGGGATGCTGACATCAGGTAATATTGCGATCCCGCCAACCGATGTCAGCATCCTTTTTTATGCTCTGATCTATCTTGCTTCCTCTCATACTAACGGTGCCCGGCTCCCCTGGCGCTTCGATCCAGGTGTCTGTTAATGTCACGGGGTGGGCTTTCATACACAGGCGTCAGTTCTTCAAAAAAGATTTGTTCGGGTGCCGATTCTTTTCTCTGCTCAAGTTTATCTTTATTTTCGGTCTTCAGGGTGGACAAAGGCTGCTGGAGTTCCCACATTATTAAACAGTTAGAATTTTAACCAACCGAGAAATATCTCGATGAGTGACAGGAGGATCAATCATGCAGAACGTTTGTGTAGAATGCGGCCATGACTTTGCAGATCCGATGGTTCCGGAAAGTCAGTGTACTTATTGTGGTGGAGAGGTGCAACCCAAGGAAACGTTATTTGAGGGTTTGGACTGGAAAAGAGCTTTCCGAATGTTGATGAACAGGATGGAGGCCCTTGAAGATCGGCTTGCACAACTGGAGGGTAAAGAATAGTAAATCGATAAAACCAGAGGCAGCGAAAATTTGCATCCCTGCGCGATGTGGATTCCCGATTCGATGCTGCCAGGGGACCGCGGGTTGCGGTCGGCAATGTCCGGGCAAAGCAGCTAAAATAGATTCTTTCTCAAAGGCTAACCAGTGAGGTTAGCCTTTTCCTTTAGTTTTGAAACTGCAGTCTCCTCCGTTCCCAGCCATTCCCGCAATTTTCCGGCCGGATTCCATAAATGGGCGCCGGTCTAAATCCCTGCCAAACCTTGTTCCCGCCAGCTTTAGGCAGGGAGCACGCGGAAATCTGAAAGGTCTAATCGCTTGAAAAAGTTAGCTTCTTCCTCTAAAAAGTTTATTTTCCAGGCAAGCATTAATTTGAGGTGATCCCTGACTTTATCTCAGTCAACATTTTCTCCACTTCAGAACGTGCCCTCTGGTAGAATTCAGTTTCGGTGATTTTGCCTTCGACAAAATCGCTCCAACTGCTGAAGTCCTGAAAAAAAGAAACCTTCATCCCGGTCTCAGCGCATACCCTTCTATAGATCTTATTGGCCTGCTTAGCTCGCTCTAATTTTTCGTTCTCTTTCTGCAGGTGCTTATGTTCATCATCTTTGTCTGCGACGACATACTTGCCAAAAGTTCTTGCAAGCTCCTCAAGTTCGACCTTGGCTCTACTATTAAGTTGAGATTCATCTATTTTCCCGTCCACATATTCCTTCCAAGCTTCAAAACTTTGCCACGAGACAATTTTCAAACCATTCTCCTCACAGATCTTAGAGTATAAACCATTCGCTCTTAAGGCGCGCTGAACCCCATCGAGTGCTATCGTTCCTTCAGGAAGTTTGGAAACAGAATCCGCCATTTAATCGCTCCTAAACTGAATTACTCGTTTTGTTACCCTTAATATAACCTTCCACCAAAAATCATTTTTCGAGGGCTAAATCAATCAGGCGATCCAGCAACCGGGAAAATGAGATGCCGGCAGCGGCAGCCGCTTGTGGGAATAGACTTGTCTGGGTCATGCCGGGTATCGTGTTGGTTTCCAAAATGGAAATCTCATTGCCCGAGACAATCATGTCGGTTCGGCTGTAACCGCGGCAATGCAGGACCTGATGTGCACGCTTGGCATATTCTTGCGCTTTTGCCGTGAGTTCGGGAGAAATGCGGGCCGGACAAATTTCTTGAGTTGCCCCCGGCAAGTACTTTGCGTCATAGTCAAAGAATTCATAATCTTTTCCGGGAATGATTTCGATGAGAGGGAGCGCCATCAGTGAATCGTTGCCAAGGACCGCCCCGGTGATTTCTATTCCATCCAGATATCTCTCCAAAAGGCATAGCCGATCATAGAGCCATGCATCCTCAAGTGCTTTAGCCAACTGCTTTTCGTCGTGCACTATACTAAGGCCTATGCTGGAACCCTCGTGTTCGGGTTTGACAACCAGCGGGAGACCTAGCTCTTTCACAGCTGCCCGTCCGTCTTGAAATCCGGATCTATCCATTACGGTGTAGGGTGCTACGGGCAGTCCCGCCTGAACATAGAGCTTTTTGCTAAGAATTTTGTTCATGGCAACGGCACTTCCAAGAACTCCGCTGCCCTGGTAGGGAATATCAAGCAGATCGAGAAATCCCTGCACGGTTCCGTCCTCGCCAAGACGCCCATGAAGAATGATCAGTGCGACATCGATATTATCGGCTTCCCGAGCCAGTCGAGGCAGGTCGTCCCGAGGATCGTAGCGCAAAACCTGGTAACGCTCTTTGTCTAGTGCCTGATAGACTTGGTCGCCGCTTTTCAGCGATACTTCCCGTTCCGCAGACTTCCCACCCGAAAGTAAGGCAACCGTTAATTTGTCCTTCCTCATGGTGCTTCCCCTCCTCCGTCTGGTGCAATGGTCCATTGATGATGCTGCATATGTTCTATGGCATTCGGCTCTATAGCCAGATGGCCAAAAATCCTTTGCTCTAAGATGATATATAATTCAAGTTTTTGCAGCAGTCGCTTCTCATGTTCCGATGTTTTCGCATAACGCTCAATAAGGTCATAAAAACGATTTTGGAGTGAAACGATTTCGTCATGTTTGACTCGTTTATCAGCGTAATTGACTACCAAAGATTCGGTTATTGGTCCGTTCAGCCCAATGAGATCCAAATTTACGTGATCATGGACGATCACGGCCAGTTGGAGATAACCCCATTCGTGAAGCAGTTGTGCTCCCATACTTTCGTGTCGCACTCCCGTGGATATGCTTTGAGCTTTTGCAATATCGTGTAAGAGAGCACCGGCCTCAACGATTGCCAAGTTTAATTTGACACTGTTTTGGTTCAAAAGTCTCGTCAGGTATAGCGCAATATCCGCCACCAACAAACTGTGTTTCTGAATATGCGGCGGCATCTGAGTTTTTCTCATCAATTTTAAGCATTCACTGCGTGTTGGTACGGCCATAATCTACGCAAATCCTTTGGAGCGGTTATTAAGGTCACTAAATATATCATTTTTTGAAAAATTGTAAGCCCGCAAGGCTCGGTTCGGTGGAACTCAGCATTAATCCCATTAGCATGGAACAGCTCTTAGCATGATGCAGTCCTTTTGGATTCAGATCCCCCCGTGAATCTATCATCATTATTTGCGACCACATAAGAACCTTCATCTGAGCCCGTTCATGTGGTCCAAAGTTGTATGACCTTTTTTAAAAATGAATTTCTATGAAAAGTCGAGATAATCAAAGATCGATCTATCTCGTTTCGGAGAACCAAACTGTTGATGAAGAACAACGCTATGAAATACTTCAGAAACAACTGTTTATTAATAATTACATTATTGTCAATATGTTATCTTTGCATGGAAGCTAACATCAATTCATATCGACAGATTTCCACGTAGCAATCGAATCTGACTTTCTAGCTCAAACAAGCTCAGATTCATTTTGACGGTTCCGGCGGTCGTGATTTAGAAATGTGCCCACCAACAAGGGGGCTGAGGGATATTCAAATCGAATCCTGTCGTTGTTTTTCTCATTCACATCAGTAAGTTCCAGTTATTTTAGTTACTTTTATCGGCATTTTGTAGCTCCTGCTGGCGGTAGTCGCTGATCAGTAGCTTATCAATTGAGAGAATGAGTTTTGAACTGAACGCGTTCACGGTTGCAGGAGGGGGGCGTGCTATGGGTGAGGAATGGCAACACGTTAAGAATGAATTGAAGAAGAGCCTTTCAAAAGGACAGTACGATCTTTGGGTATCCACGGTAGATTTCCTCGGGCAAAGCGAAGATAGTTTGATTTTAGGCTGTCGCAATAAATTTCACATCGAATGGCTGCGTGAAAAGCTTGAACCCAAACTGTTAGCTGTGTCGCGCCAATACTTTCCCCGGATAAAAAAGCTCGAATATCGGATTGCCTCGATTGATGAGTTGAAAGATTTTGCGGTAAATCAAGAATTCGATACTCCAATGCAGGTGAGTTTTAATGATTTGATCCGCCGCTCGGGGCCGAGATTAAATCCCAAATTTACTTTTGATCATTTTGTCGTGGGGCAATGCAACCAGTTTGCTTATGCCGCTTCGATGGCCATGGCGAGCAGTCAGCAGTTCTATAATCAGTCGGTTTATCTGCTTTCTGAGACGGGACTCGGGAAGAGTCATCTATCCCATGCCATCGGCAATCACTTGCTCTGTCAAAAGCCGGATCTCCGAGTACAGTACCTGACTACCGAACAGTTTGCCAATGAGATGATCTATGCTCTCAGAAATGACACAATCGAGGCATTTAAAAACAAATTCCGTTCCGGGTGCGACGTGTTGCTTCTGGAGCGAATTGAATTCTTAAGCGGCAAAGAAAAGATCCAAAATGAGTTGATTTATACTTTGGACGAACTCTTGGACCGGGGCAAGAAGGTACTTTGCACAGGCAGTTCCTACCCCAAAGATATTCCTAAATTGAGCAGTGAATTAAAATCGAGGCTGGGCGGCCTGATGCTGGCGCCCATAGAACGTCCTGATTTCACGACCCGAATGGAGATCATCAAACGGAAAGCGCAAATTGAGAATGTCAAACTTCCGACGGATGTAGTCGAATTTCTGGCAGATCGAATTACCAGCGATGTTCGGCAACTGGAAAGTTGCCTGGTGGGATTGATTGCCAAAACGAACATCATGGGAGTACCCATTTCGCTCGGTCTTGCCCAGGATATCACGCATACGATGTTGGACCGTCTGCCAAAAATCACGGTAACTCACGTCCAACAGGTGGTGTGTGAAAGTTATCAGATCTCTATAGAGGACTTGAAGTCGGCTTCGCGCCGAAAACAGCTGGCTTTAGCTCGTAAGGTTGCTATGTATCTCTGCCGTCAATACACTTCAGAGTCCCTGGTGAATATTGGCAAATCCTTTAAGCGAAGCCACAGTTCGGTGGTGTATGCGGTTAACGGATTAAATAAAGAAATGGTTGACAGGAACAGCAAACTGAAGCGTCAAGTTGACTATATAAGCCGCCGACTGGAAACCAGTTGCCTTTCGAGCAAATAAATTGTTCGTCAAGTGAATCGTCCCAGAGGGAAACAAGAAAACCTTTACCCGAATAGCTCCTTTATAGCTACCGGCCGTCGCGGCGGCAGGAAATCCACTCTGCTCACTATTCCTGATTGATCTTTTCTCTCAACACTCCTGAACATTTAAAGGTGATGACCTTCCGAGGTGACAGCATAATGGGATCGCCCGTTTGAGGATTGCGGCCACGCCTTTGATTCTTGTTTTTGACGCTAAATTTGCCGAATCCACTGATCAAAACGTCTTCACCCTGCTCCAAGGACTGTTTGATAATTTCAAAAAGTGTCTCGATGATATGAGCAGACTCGGTCTTGGTGAAAATATTTTTTGCAAACAAGTTCTCTACAATGTGCGCCTTAGTTAACGTCATGCAAACTCTCCTTTTTCTCAGTATTACCTGCCGGGGAAAAGCAAACGAAATGTTGCCGCCCAATTTTCATAATGACGTTGATCTTATAGCTAATTAAAGGATAATTTACTGTTTTTCAACAAAAAAATAGGGGCTCCATGCGAATTTGGAACCCCTGGCAATATTCCGATGGTGGCGGTGCAGGGACTTGAACCCCGGACACTGCGGATATGAGCCGCATGCTCTGACCTACTGAGCTACACCGCCAAAAGCACACGGAAATCTATAGTAAAACATCGCCATAGTCAACCCTAAATTGGGCTTAATAGTCCTTTGCTGATGGCTCTATTTGGAGACTTGAAGCACCCGGCGACCGTTCTTGCCCGGGATTGCGATTGACAAAAAAAGGTGTTTCAGTTAAATGTGATGAACCGTTCCATGTAAATTTTTTTTCTGTTTTTTGAGGTGGTTAGGTATAGTCTGGAAATAACGACCCCTGAATCAAATTCATGCATACCAATATGAGATCGACTGCAAGCAACTGCCCGGCGCCAAGATTACACCTCAAGGAGAGCCCGTTTTGAGAAATCAGCCGCTTTATGAAGTTAAGATCGTAAGTGATTTTGCCGCAGCGCACAATTTGAGAAATTTTCGCGGCAAATGTGAAAATCTACATGGCCACAACTGGACTATAGAAGTTGTACTGCGTGGCCGTCAGCTCAACGAAAGCGGCATTTTGCTGGATTTTGCCGAATTAAAACAAGCCACCCGCGAGCTTCTTGCCGGGTTAGATCACAACTACTTAAACGACTTGCCTTTCTTCAAGGAACACAATCCATCCTCGGAAAATATCGCCCGCTTCTTGTTTGAGCGACTGTCAGACAAATTAAACAGCGACGATCTATGGTTATATAGGGTGACAGCTTGGGAATCGAATGATGCTTGTGCAACCTTCATGTATGATGATGGTTACGGCGAACGAAACGGCCGGGCCTAAAAAGGAGCGAGAACAATGAGATTGCGTAACGTGCGGGCTAAGGACTTGAGAGCGAGTTCGTTTACTATGAGTAGCCTTAAGTGCCTTTTGTTATTGTCTTTGGTTGTTCTCGTAGTGCTGTATGGCAATACAAGCTGGGCTTTGCAGCGGCATACGCTGCTGCCCGAAACAACAATGGGACAGCCCGAAGTCGGTATGAGTAACCAATCGGCGGCACACGAGGAGACGCCTTCGCACACAACAAAGGAAGCCTCGGCCCCACCGGCCCACGAACCTGCTCCCAGCCCATCCACCGCGCCTTCCGAACATGCTCAGGAGCCAACTTCACACGAAACACCCGCTCCTGTCTTAAGTCCCCCTACTGGAGCGGCTCATGAGCCATCTGCTGAAGGGCACGTGGCCACGCCATTACCGGCAGGTGAAGGAGAACATGGAGTGCCCGTACCTGCGGAAGGACTTCCAGAACATGGCGAAGAGGCAGAAGCTCATGGTGAACATGGTGTTGTGTTGCCCAAGATCTCGCCAACCCCGGGAGTTACTTTTGTCCAGACCATGATCAACCTGATGGAGCACGAACTGAGCGGTCGAACCCTTGGATGGCGTCCCAACGATATTATTATCGGAAGATTTACCGATAACATAAACAACTATCAGTTAGGTGTTCTGGAAGCACTCCGTTTCACCACCCTCCGTCTCAAAGACAGCCTCACTAGAATGGGTGATGCCGACACCTATGATCCCGATTTGGAGGCGGCACTAAACCTTTTGATGAACAGAGCGACGCTTTTTTGGTTTCCTTCTGCTGAGAATTCCTACCGTGAAGCTGTGGACCACTTGAAACAATTTCTGGTAAAACTGGAGAAAGGACAACGCCACTTCTATTACAGGAGTGACAACCTGCTCCTGCTGGTTTCCACTTACAGAGACCTGATGGGCAATGTGAACAGAAATTTAATCAGAGAAAATGTTGGCTGGTTTGAAAGCGACAACTACTTTTACTATGCCAAAGGGGTTGCCCACGTCTACTTTGAAATCCTGAAGGTGGTTCGCGTGGGTTTTGAAAGTCAGCTGGCCCAAACCTTGGATGCAGTAGCTATAATGGATGAAGTACTGCATGAGCTTTATCGTGCGGAACAGTTGGATCCATGGCTGGTGCTGGATTCTGGTGCGAACAGCTTTTTTGCCAATCACAGGGCCAACCTGAATGCACCTTTGAGTGAAGTCGCGCACTTGCTGGTTGTCCTAAGTCAATTATAAGTTTGGGGGAGCTGGGGGAGGGTGAATGAAGCATCTTCTTCCAGCTTTACCTGATGAAATGGATTTTCAAGGCCTTGATTTAACTCCTTCCGCTTTCTCCTTACTGCTATTGGCAGCCTTTTCAAACTTTTCCATTTGCTCCAAATAGTAGCCCCTGTTTTCCGGATTTTCTGCCAAAGCTTGCTTGATGGTCTCCAATGCTTTGCGATAAAGACCATTTGCGTAGTAAGCCTCTGCCAAAGTGTCCAGTATGTAGGGTTCGGAGTGGTTGGCTGCCGCCTGAAGCGCCAGTTTGAGCGCCTCATCGGGGTGGAAGTAGGGCTGTGGTGAGGTGGCGTAAAGCCAGGCCAGGTTGTTCAGAATGGTTGGATTGTGGGGAGCCAGGGCCAGTGCTCTTTTTAGGAATGACAATGCCGTCTGGTAACGCCCTAAGTCCAACATCAATCCTCCGTATGCCGCCAGGAGCTCCGGGTCGGCGGCCTTGCCCTGGATTTGCTTCTCGATTACTTGTGCCTGGACTTGGGTTCTCCAGCGCTGAATGGCTTTAGTTTCCTGCAATTGGTTGCCTGATAAGCTCAAGCCGATCAACAGTGCGAGGAAGATTACAATCGAGCCGTAAAGTTTACGGTCGTGTTTGCGGATCAGGGCAGGGTTGCGATAGGAATCAACCAGGAAGTCAATGCGCTGGCGAATGCTGAAGTGATGCCAGCTTGGTAAATCTTCAATACGACCGCTATGGAAGGCAATTTTCTGCAAGGAAGATATTAAAGCATGTGGGTTGCCTATTAGACGCAGCGCATACAAATCGGCCTGCCTTTCACTGTTGCGCATGAAAAAGCCGAATATGTAGCGAAAATAAAGGACTAGTAGGAGTAGTATTGGAATGGCATACGCGATGGAAAAGAGCGTGAGGCTCAAGGAATCGTGGGCCATAGCCCAGTTAAGGAATACGTCGTTTTTCAAAAGAAATAGAAAAATGACATCGTGGAACGAGTAGGCCAGTATGGAATAGCCAACAAAGAAGATGAGGTAAATTACCATATGAAAACGTCGAACATGCCCCATTTCATGAGCGACCACCGCTCTTAACTCATCTATGTCCAAAACCGATAAAAGTCCTTTGGTTATTAGAATGTAGCGCCATTTTGGAAGGATCCCGATTATGCCGGCCGTAAGCATCTCGCTGCCAAACAGCGGCCACAGCATGAAGCCTCCCAACCCAAAGTTGTTCTTGTTACAAAACCTTTCGAGCTCTCTTTGTATGTTCCCCGCGGGGAGAGGCTTGCATCCCCATAAACGGACGACCAACCAGGGAGCGAAAAGAACGAAGATCAATAGCAGAATAGCAAGCAGCAGGAACTGACCGAGCTCGCTGCCGAGGAGCGATGGCAGTTCTATGAGCTGCAAAAGATCACTGGCAAGCGAGATGAGAAACCAAGGAATAAGAATCGCTGAGATAAAAGCGAGTTGGCTTTTGAGGAAAGCCGGAAGCGTTATGTCGGAGTGGTAGATATTTCTGTAGACTGGGTGGCTCCAAAGCCAAATCATAAAGACGTGGAGCAGAAACAGGCCGATCCCCGTGATCCCCGAAAGAGTCAGGGACTGATCAAATCCGGGAATGATCTGGAGGTAAAATTTAATATTCAGAATGTAAATATCGACTGCAACAAATCCCACAGCCAGAATCGTCAGGCGGTTTTCAATGCGATGGTACAGTCGGGTAAGAACTGACTGAGGAACGTACCAAGTTGCACGATTTAAACGTCGCAGGGATAAATGGCAGGCCAGCCCAAAGACGAATAACAGCAACAAGGCGAGCAGCAATGTTTCCAAAGGCGAAAGTAAAGGCTGAGCGCCCGGCTGCTGGAGCGTAAACAGCACCAAGACGACCAGAAGATAGATCAGTTGGCTGTACATGGTAGGATTTGAAGCCGTAATTCACGTGGAAAACAGCAGACCAAATTTTTCTGTGTCACCAGTCAATGTCGCTTATAGATTCTAGTATTTGCAATATCTGACAGTCATCTGTTTGGGAGTTGATGCGCATGGTCCGATAGTATCATCGCGTAAATTGAATCTTTCCCTTCCCCAACAAGTCGTGCAGGTGCAAGATTCCCCTCAACGCACAATGCTCGTCTACCACGGGCAGGACCGTTATCAGATGCTGTTCCATGATCTCCAAGGCTTCCGCAACTGAGCGGTTTGTCATAATGGTGCAAGGGTCAGGAGTCATTACCTCAGCAATTCCTCTTGCGGAGAGATCGGCGAATTTCTTTATGGCGCGCCTGAGGTCACCGTCTGTAAATATCCCCAAAAGCTTCCCATTATCCCCAGTGATGAGGGTTGCCCCCATTCCTTTCCGATTCATTTCTTCCAATGCTTCTTGAATATGTGTTTCCTCGGCTACCACCGGGATTGCCTCGTCGCGGCGCATCACTTCACGAATCGGAATTTGCAGGCGTTCGCCCAGGTGTCCTCCGGGATGATAGCGCCGGAAATCTTGCGCCTGAAAGTTGCGCATTTTGATCAGAGCTACAGCCAGAGCGTCTCCCACTGCCAGCATTGCCGTGGTGCTTGCGGTGGGCGCCAGACCGAAAGGACATGCCTCCCGCGGGACACCGGTGTAGATCGCCAAGTCGCTGAATTTTGCAAGGGTTGAATTAAGATTTCCGGTCAATGCGATAGTTCTGGTTCCAATGTTTCGTAAACTGGGAAATATGATATTGAGCTCTTCAGTTTCACCGCTGTTGGAAAGGGCGAGCACCAGATCCTCTTTGCGTACCATACCGAGATCGCCATGCATGGCTTCGACGGGGTGCATGAAAAGCGCCGGGGTTCCGGTGCTGCTCAATGTGGCGACAATTTTTCGCCCAACTATACCGGATTTGCCGATCCCGGAGACTATGATTCTACCGCTGGCTTGGTAAATCCATTGCACCGCGGTAGCAAAAGATTCGTCGAGGTGATCCAGCAGATGCATAATCCCCTCAGCTTCAATCATCAACACATCCTTAGCTATTTCTAAAATCTGAAGGCTGTTCTGAGTGATAGTCGCAGACTTGGAAGGTGGACATTGCAACTCACGGACTGATGATTTGGGATCAACCGCATCACTTCGATCGGCTACGGTTTCAGGCTCAACACCTTTTCGAAATGCCAGGTGGCTTTTTCCACTCAATGGATTTCCCTCTCTTCTATAGCCAACAAAGTCTATACCTTGCTTGCTACTGCGCGATGGGTCTCGAAGCAGTCTTTGCGTACCTGCTCTTCACATTCTACTGTGTAGTTGCCATTGAAACAGGCCAGACAGAAAGGATGATCGTTGGAGTTTGCGTTGGCACCCGCAAGCAGTCCATCCAAGCTCAGGTAGTTCAGCGAATCGAGGCCGATAAAATCCCTAATCTGATCCACAGTGTGCGATGCCGCGATGAGTTCGCCCTTGGTCGAGAAATCGATGCCATAGGGGCACGGGTAGCGGTGCGGGGGACAACTCACCACCATGTGTACTTCTTTTGCTCCCGCGGTGCGCAAAGCTTTTATACGAGTTCGCGTAGTTGTGCCTCGAATAATCGAATCTTCAATCAGCAGCACTTTTTTGCCGCGCAGCAATTCACGCACCGGATTCAATTTGACTCGAACTCCAAAGTCGCGCATGGCTTGACTCGGCTGAATAAAGGTGCGTCCCACATAATGATTCCGAATGACGCCCATTTCCAGCGGAATCTTGGAGGCCTCTGCAAAACCGAGCGCCGCGTAGTTGCCGGAATCCGGAAAAGGCATGATAAAGTCGGCTGTTATGGATTTGTTTTCCTCTTTCATTAGATGGCCGAGGCGCTTTCGGCAAAGATACACATTCTGGCCGAAGATATTGCTATCGGGTCTCGCAAAATAGACGAATTCAAAAATACAGTAGGCCGGCTGCATTTTGGGAAATGGATGGAGCGATTGCAGACCGTTGTGATCGATAATGATGATTTCACCCGGTTCTACATCGCGCAGGTAAGTGGCATCGATCAGATCCAGTGCACATGTTTCGGAAGCAAGGACATAACTGCCGTTGAGTTCGCCCAGACACAGGGGCCGAAAACCTTTTGGGTCGCGGATACCGATAAGCTTGTCGCGGGTGCACATGACCAAAGAATAAGCGCCTTTGATTTGCCTCAGAGCTTGAACCAAGGCTTCTTCAAGGCCGAGTTTCAGGTTTCTGGCCATGAGGTGCATGATGACTTCCGTGTCCATGGTCGATTGAAAAATGGCTCCTTGATCTTCTAAATCGCGGCGCAGCTGGATTGCGTTGACCAGATTGCCGTTATGAGCGATGCTATAATACTCGTTGCCGTGAACCACCACGAAGGGCTGAGCATTCGCCAGCAGAGAGGAACCTGTGGTGGAATAGCGAACATGTCCTATAGCTAAATGCCCCTTGAGTTCTTGCAGCGTCTCTTCGCGGAAGACCTCATACACCAGACCCATATGCCTGGATTCCCTCAGTTGGTTGCCGTCTGACACGGCTATCCCGGCACTTTCCTGGCCGCGATGCTGGAGAGCATATAGTCCAAAATAAGTCAGTTTGGCTGCATCAGAATTCCCAAACACCCCAAAGATACCGCACTCTTCACGCTTACTAGGGATGTATGGTTGAAAATCAGTGGGTATGGAATGTAATTTCATCAGTTATTTCCTGTATTCAAGATTCGGTCGGGATGTCGCCGGACAATACTTGGTATACGCAGCATTACTGCGAACAATCACCACGCCTGAGCCATAACGAGATGGGGGAATTTTCTCGGATGCTCCATTGTCATTCCCTCGAAAGTAAAAATCCAAACATGTCTATGTCTACCGGATTCAAGCCTTTGTATGAAAGTCCTCTTCGTAATCAATGTACAGCCCCGCCCAAATATAGCCGGTACCTTAGAGCGAGCCTCCGAGCTGCTTTTCCGGATTACCGCTCAAAAGCATGCGGAAGAGTCGAAAAACGGCCCATAGCCTATTCTCGGGCAGCTTCCCAGGAAGACCCGGTGGCATGATATTCTTGGATGGTTTTCACATCCCAGTCGCCCTTCTGCAGTTCTTCCACCGCTTCAGCCATTGCTTTGGCTCCGGCGATGGTCGTCGTATACGTTATGTTGTAAAGCAACGTCGCCCGACGTATCTCATAGGAGTCTGAAAAAGTTCTTTTGCCCAAGCTGGTATTGATTACCAACTGTATTTCGTTGTTTTTTATATGATCGACCACGTGCGGTCGGCCTTCCTTGAGTTTGAATACCGTTCGGGTCTTAATGCCGTGATCTCTAAGGAAGTTTGCGGTTCCGCTTGTGGCGATCAATCGAAACCCCAAATCCTGAAGTTTAAGGGCAACAGGCAGTACTGCGGGCTTGTCCCGGTTATGTACACTTATAAAGACCGTTCCTTGGGTGGGGAGCCCATAGCCGGCCGCCGATTGAGCTTTGGCAAAGGCGATTCCGAAATTTTCTCCGATACCCATGACTTCACCCGTCGATTTCATCTCCGGCCCCAGCAGGATGTCCACCTTGGGGAATCTGGAAAATGGGAAAACCGATTCTTTTACCGACACGTGATTCGGTTCTATTTCTTTCTCAAAACCTAATTCTTTCAACGACATCCCCAGCATAACTTTGGTGGCAAGTTTTGCCAAGGGCACACCGATGGCTTTGCTCACGAAAGGGACCGTGCGCGAGGCTCTCGGGTTGACCTCAAGGATATAAATCTGGCCTCTTTGCAGAGCGAACTGCACATTCATCAGTCCCACGACGCCCAGTTCGCGCGCCATCAGTTTGGTTTGCCTCTTTATTTCTTCCTGCAAGCCTTTGGAGATTCCAATGGGGGGCAGCACGCACGAGCTATCACCTGAATGAATGCCGGCCTGCTCGATGTGTTCCATGATGCCTCCAATCACCGTGATTTTGCCGTCACTGATTGCATCGACGTCCAGCTCGGTTGCGTCTTCAAGAAAGTCGTCGATCAGTATCGGGTGACCCGGAGAGACATGCACGGCGGTTTCCATGAATTGGCACAGCATGGTTTCATCGTATACGATTTCCATGGCTCTGCCGCCCAACACGTAAGAAGGTCGAACCACTACCGGATAGCCGATTTCTTCGGCGGCTTTTAGAGCTTCTTGAGCGGTAAAGGCAATTGCGTTCTTGGGTTGTTTCAACCCTAACTTGTTGAGTAATTGCTGGAAACGCTTCCGGTCTTCAGCCAGGTCGATGGCGTCCGGAGATGTTCCCAAAATCCGAGCCCCCACTTTTTCCAGGGGAACCGCCAGGTTTAGCGGCGTTTGGCCGCCGAATTGGACGATCATGCCCTTGGGCTTTTCCGTGTCCAGGATATTCAGCACATCTTCACGCGTCAAAGGTTCAAAATAAAGTTTGTCGGAGGTGTCATAGTCTGTTGAAACGGTTTCCGGATTGGAATTGACCATGATCGATTCATGATCGATTTCCTTCAAAGCAAAAGAGGCATGAACACAACAGTAGTCGAATTCGATTCCCTGGCCGATTCGGTTGGGCCCACCCCCGAGAATGACCACTTTGGGTTTGGTGGAAGGTCTGGCTTCGTCTTCCGTTTCGTAAGTTGAATAGTAGTATGGAGTATACGCTTCAAATTCTGCTGCGCATGTATCTACCAGTTTATAGACAGGTCTGATGGAGTGCTGCAGACGTTTCTGACGAATGGTTTCTTCGTCTGTGCCGACCAGTTCGGCCAATCGGACATCGGAAAATCCCCACGACTTGGCCTGGAAAAGCAGCTCCGGGTCATCGAGAAAGCCCTGTGACTCGGCCGATTGCCTTATGGCATACTCCATCTGGAGGATTTGGTCGATGTGATGAAGGAACCATGGATCTATGTAGGTCAATCGATAGATTTCATCGATGGTCAGGCCTAGTTTCAGGGCTACTCCGATCTCAAAAAGGCGCTGCGAACTGGGGCGCCGCAGTTTCTGCTTGAGCGCATCGATATACTCGCCATTCGTTTCTGCGGGTGCGTCTATAAAACCATATCGACTAATTTCCAAGGAACGAATGGCTTTCTGTAAAGCTTCCTTGAAAGTTCTGCCGATGGCCATGGTCTCACCCACCGATTTCATGGCGGTGGTGAGCAGGTCATCGGTTTTGGGAAACTTTTCAAAAGTGAATCGCGGCACTTTGACCACACAATAGTCAATGGTCGGTTCGAAAGAGGCCTTGGTTTCGCGGGTGATATCATTGGCGATTTCGTCCAAGGTATAGCCTACTGCGAGTTTCGCTGCAATTTTGGCGATGGGGAATCCGGTTGCTTTGGAAGCGAGGGCTGAAGAGCGGGACACGCGGGGATTCATTTCGATCACCACCATCTCGCCGTTTTCCGGGTTGATGGCAAATTGCACATTGGAGCCGCCCGTTTCCACTCCGATTTCTCTGAGAATGGCTATGGAGGCATCTCTCATTTGCTGATATTCTTGATCGGTAAGCGTTTGAGCCGGAGCCACGGTGATGGAGTCGCCCGTATGGACACCCATGGGGTCCATATTTTCGATGGAGCAGATGATGACCACATTGTCCATCAAATCGCGCATCACCTCGAGTTCGAATTCCTTCCAGCCCAGAACCGATTCTTCCAGCATCACCGTGTGGATGAGACTGGCATCCAGTCCACTCTGCGAAAGTTCAAAAAGCTCCTCGCGATTGAAGGCGACCCCTCCACCCGTGCCCCCGAGCGTGAAAGAGGGCCTGACGATAATGGGGAAACCAATTTCCCGAGATATGGCCTCCACTTCGCTCATGGTGTGAGCTATGCCGCTGGATGGAACGCGCAGGCCGATTCGTTTCATCGCTTCCCGGAAGAGCTCACGGTCTTCCGCCTTGTTGATGACATCGACTCGAGCCCCGATCATTTCCACGCCATATTTTTCCAGGATTCCCGTTTCAGCGACCTTGACGGCCACGTTCAGAGCAGTCTGACCTCCCAGGGTCGGCAGCAGGGCATCGGGGCGATCTCTTTCGATAACTTTTACGACTGCTTCCGGTGTGATTGGTTCAATGTAGGTGCGATGAGCGGTTTCCGGATCGGTCATGATGGTGGCCGGATTGCTGTTGATGAGAACAATCTCATAGCCTTCTTCGCGAAGCGCTTTGCAGGCCTGGGTACCTGAATAATCAAATTCGCACGCCTGACTGATGATGATCGGACCTGAACCAATGATGAGGATTTTCCGAATGTCTGTTCGTTTCGGCATTAACTGTCGTTCCTTTCGGTATCTTTAGTCTGCTTGAAAATGCACGAGTGCGATGCTCATCATGGCTACATTGCCAAGTCGTCTATGCCATTATTTGCTTCCAGCTTTTTGCATGAGCCGTGTGAAGCGTTGAAAGAGGTAGGATGCATCGTGTGGTCCGGGGGAAGCTTCGGGATGGTATTGCACGCTGAAAGCCGGCAGGTCAAGATGCTCCATTCCTTCCAAGGTATTGTCGTTGAGATTGATGTGGGTCAGCTGTACCGGTTTCTTTCGCATGGATTCCGGATCGACACAGAAACCGTGATTCTGGGAAGTGATTTCCACTTTTCCCGTGGTCAGATCTTTGACGGGCTGGTTGGCACCCCGGTGCCCGAATTTGAGCTTGAAGGTGCGGCCGCCAAAAGCCAAACCCATCACTTGGTGCCCCAGGCATATTCCGAATACGGGCTTCTTTTCCACCAGTTCCCTGACAGTATGGATGACATAGTCGAGAGCCGCCGGATCGCCCGGTCCATTGGAGAGGAAAACCCCATCAGGATTTGTGGAAAGGATCTCTTCCGCCGGCGTGTGGGCGGGAAAGACGATTACCTGACAGTTCTCCTGCTCGAGTTTTCGCAGGATATTGTATTTCACTCCGCAGTCCAGGGCGGCCACGCGGAATCCTCCATGATTTTCAAGCCAAGTTGGCTTTGCTGATCCATGCTCCGACCCTCTGTGCCAACGGTAAGGCTTCTGGCAGGTCACGTGCTGCACCAAATCTATACCGGTGAGGCCGGGATAGGCCTGCACTTGTTCCATCAGTTCGGAGAGATTGTCGGAGTCGGTAGCGACGACCCCCCGCATTGCTCCGGCCAGGCGGATATGACGTGTCAATGCCCTCGTGTCGATGCCCTCTATACCGATTTTCCCGTATTCTTTCAAAAAATCGGCCAGAGTTCGATTGCTCCGCCAGTTGCTTGCAAAGTCTTGATATTCCTTAACGATGAAAGCTTCCACCTGAATGGCAGCAGATTCCATGTCATCATCGTTAATACCGTAAGTTCCGGTAAGCGGATAAGTCATGGCCACTATCTGGCCTTTATAGGACGGATCAGTCAGCACTTCTTGATAACCGGTCATGCTAGTATTAAAGACCACTTCACCCAAAGCGCGGCCACGCCCGGCAAAAGTGTATCCCCTAAAAACTGTTCCGTCTTCGAGCACGAGCAGTGCTCTATTTTTTTTCCATGGTGATGGCATAAATCTTCCTTTTAACCACACATATGAGAACTCAAATGGAACGATTTTTTTGCAAGACGTGATGGGGGAACTCAGAAAAAACAAGTATCCCACTCACATTTGCGGTGCAACGTTTTGCCCTGCCGCATTCGGCAAGGTCGGCACTTTGCCCGCCATTGTCGCGCATAGGCCGTGAACGGATTACAATTCGCCGTTCAAACCAACCAAATATTATAATGGAAACATGATGACCAGGGAAGCATTATGAATCTTTAGCAATCGGTTGTCGATTCAGAATGCAGGGAGTCTTTAACAGTCTTGCCGAGTGGTTTTCAAGATCTTTTCCAGGTCCTCCGGCGTGTCTACCCCGTGAGTTTCGATGGAGGACAAAGCGACGTGTATATTGTGGCCGTGTTCCATGGCACGGAGCTGTTCCAACTTCTCCGCTTTTTCCAGACGGCCTTGAGGCAGTCCGGTAAATAGGCGCAAAAAAGACTGACGATAAGCATAAAACCCCAAATGCTTCAAGAAGCTCAAGTTATTGCGGTCATTTCTAAAATAGGGCAGGGGGGACCTGGAAAAATAAAGCGCGCATCCATTAGAGTCCGTTACCAGTTTGACAACGTTCGGATTAAGGTATTCTTCCCGGTCATGGCTAACAAATGCAAGTGTTGCCATTTTACGGTCGAAAGATATCTGCAGGGTATCCACTAAGTGCTCTATCATTTCAGGCATTAACAACGGTTCATCGCCCTGTACATTGACGACGATATCAGAGTCCATCAACCCGAGCGCCTCCGATGCTTCAAAAATCCGATCGGTACCGCTCTCGTGATCGTTTCTGGTGAGCACACTCTTCCCGCCAAAGGTCTCTACCGCCCGAACGATGCGTTGATCGTCGGTTGCTATCAGCACTTCGTCAAGCTTTTGGCACTCGCGGGCTCGCTCATAAACGTGTTGAATCATCGGTTTCCCGTGGATATCAACCAAAGGTTTACCGGGAAAGCGGCTGGATTCGTATCTGGAGGGGATAATGCCCACAACTTTCATCGAGTGGATTAAACCTTTCTTCGTTGACTGCAGCGTAATGATTTAAGGTGTCACGGAAAATTGTTGCGCCTCAGACCTCCTGCAGATATTTCTCGAATTCTTGGTCTCTACCGGTGGCATCGGATGCTTCAACAAACTCCGCGCCTATATAGTCCCCTTCGACCTTTCTTATCACTGCGGTTTTGGAAATTACGGAACTGTCCGGATTGTCCAATATGAATTCCAGATCGATTATTTCACCATCTCGCATGAAAGCGCTGTCTCGAGTCGTAAATCCAATTCCGCCAAGGGAAAGATTTTCAACTAAAATTTCATTTCCAACTATCCCTTCGGGAGTGAGCTTTTGGTAGACGCCCGGAATATTTGTATCCTTGCGGACATACTGTCTGAATAGCTGGTTTAAGCCGTGTCCAACGGCTAAACGGATGAGCTGGTCCCTGTCCCAGGAAATTTCAGGATTTCTTTTATTGAAAAGATCCAAGGCCTCATCAATCTGTTTATCCAGAGAATCACCCAACCTGATCTGCGTAGCTCTGTCCTCTGCCATGTCACCTCTCTCAACCTGACCTGCTCGCTCAGAACTTCTCTTTGTTGGAGTCTGCGCTGTGTTGATTTGTAAAAATAGCCAAATAATTGTAAGGTCCGATCTCAGCCGCCTTGCGGAGAACCAAAGCATAAGGCCGGAGATGCTCCTCGACTTCTTCTACAGAAATTCTGACCTTGACGGGAGGTCCGGGTGGGCCTTCAATTTTCTTGAACTCAACGACTGCAAGTGTTCCTCCATGCTTGAGGACTCTCTTTACTTCATCCAGGGACCCTTTTTGCTTATGATCCTGAATGAGATCATGTAAAACTGTCGCCATGAGGCATACATCGATGCAATGATCTTCCACCGGGATTGTCTGACTGACATCAACGACATTTGGATAGATGTTGTGGATTTTTCTGGACTCGATTTCCATCCGTAAATGATCGATTCCCTCTTTCCATAAATCAACGGCATAGATATATCCATTCTGCCCAATATACTCCGATGCAGCAATAGAATAAGCTCCCTTACCGCAGGCTAAATCAAGAAAGGTGGTATTTTCTTTAAGTTGCAGTTCCGAAAATAATTTCTTCGTATCCAATAGGTCGAAACTGCTCTTCCCGGCACCAGTGGGCTTTTCTCTCATTACCTTAATCCTTTTCAAGAGGAGATATTTTTTAGTGACGGCCTTGCTGCGCCGCAAGCTGCAAAGTTTTCCTTTAGTGCCATTGTGATCTTACTTAAATGAATTCGGCTCCTCAACAAAATTAGAGCTGAATTGCAGGGCTTTTAAGGAAATACCGCTCGATCAGTTGCTCTGCGCAAGGTTATTCTGAACGTGGTGTGCAAATTGGGAATACTGGTCACTGCGATATGCCCACGGTGATACTCAATAATGTCCTTGCTTATGGCGAGTCCGAGTCCAGTGCCTTCAGATCGTCTGCTGAAAAAAGGCTTAAAAAGGTGAGGCAGAGCGTCATGAGGTATACCTGGCCCTGTATCCCTAATCAGTATTTCCAAAATTCCCTCATAATAACTTTTGGCTTCCAGTCGCAGTGTGCCCTTGCCTTGAAGAGCCTGCAGCGCATTTACGCAAATGTTGAGAAGAGCCTCCTTCATGCGGTCTGCATCCAAAGGCCATATCAGTTGAGGAGGCTTAATCTCGGTAATGATATCCACATTACCAATGAGTTCCCGATCGGTTGAGAGGATAGCTTCAATCTCAGTAAACAATTTTGCAATGCAAGTTTGACTTATTTGCGGCAGGCGAGGTCTTGCATAACTTAAAAATTCCTCCACCTTGCGGCTCAAGCGGTTGGTTTCGCGCTTCAAGAGGGAGAAGATCATGTCGGAATCCTGACGCCGCTCATGGCTCTTTTCAAGCAGCCTAATGCCCGTGATGATTGCGCCCAAAGGTGTCCTGATCTCATGAGCCAAGCCGGCCGAAATTTCTCCCAACAAGGCAAGCCGCTCCTTTTGTATAAGTTCTTCCGCTTGCTCGGCCAACTTGGTTTCTAATCGGCGAGAGTACTGTTGGAGTTGCGTTTCAAGTTTTTTCCTCTCTGTAATATCCCGAAGAATGTGCAGTTTTGAAATCTTACCGCTGGGTGAGTGGATGGGAGAGACGATTATTTCATAGCTTCTTCCCGCCTCTTGCCAGTGCCATTCGTGACGGAGTTCAGGGCCGAAAGAGCCGATTTGGTGCTGACAGTGTTCGCAGTTTGAGGGATGGTGCCCAAAAAACTCATAGCAAAGACGCCCTTCGCCATTGCCGTGCATACTCTGCAGCGCAGAGTTCATAAACTCTATGCGGTAATCTCGCCCGACAATGTATATGCCATCTTCCATACTATCGAGGATGGTCTTAAGATACTCGCTCCCAGCCTCGACCCGGCTTTTGTTGTTGAGTCTAGCTCGTTTCGCCATCTTCTTTGAGTGAATCCTTGCTGCGGTCGACTCCGTATTTTTTCAATTTCCGCCACAGCGTGTTGTAGCCGATTCCAAGGATTTCAGCTGCCCTGGCTTTATTCTGCCGGCAATTTGAAAGAACATTCAGTATGTGGCGTTTCTCCATTTCAGCCATTGACATCTCCCGTGAATCCGCTTCGTTTGAAGCTCTTTCCTGTAATGGCAAGCAATCTTCTAGAAAAAGATCCTCGGTGCCGATTTCCTCGGTTTTATTGATAATGAGGGCACGTTCCAAACTGTTTTCCAATTCGCGTACATTCCCCGGCCACGAATGCTCGGTCAAACTTATTTGAGCCGCTTCAGTCAACTTCGGAGGGCGCCGCCTTCCCATTCGGTTGCTGAGATGGACCAGGAAGTTTTCGGCTAGCGGCAATATGTCCTCGCGACGCTCCCTCAGCGGAGGTATATAGATCGGAACGACCTTGACCCGGAAGAAAAGATCCTGACGAAAGCGACCATCTCGAACCAACTTTATCAGGTCTTGGTTGGTGGCGGCGATCAGTCTAACATCCACGGGCGCTTCCTGAGTGTCACCCAACCGCCTGATGCTGCGCTCTTGCAGAGTGCGTAAAAGCTTGACCTGGAAGTTCTGAGAAGTCTCGGCAATTTCATCAAGAAAGAGAGTTCCACCGTCTGCGGCTTCGAACAGACCCTTATGGTTCTTATGGGCGCCAGTGAAAGATCCTCGCATATGTCCGAACAGTTCACTTTCAAGTAAATCTTCAGGCATAGCACCGCAATTGACAGCCAGAAAAGGTCCTGCCGAGCGCTTGCTGTGTTCGTGGATCAATTTGGCCATTAGTTCTTTGCCGGTTCCGCTTTCTCCCTCAATGAGCACCGTGGCCTCTGTTTCAGCTACATCCTGAATCGTTTGAATGATCCGTTGCATGGAGGGGCTCACGGCGACAATTTTATCGAGTCCGACTTCCTTAATAAATCTGTCTTGCAGGTGTCCCACATGTTGGCGGAGCTCCCGACGCTCGCAGGCCTTATTGATGGCACGCACCAGGTATTCGGGGTCTACCGGTTTAGTGAGATAATCGTAGGCGCCTTCTTTCATCGCCGTGACAGCCGTACCAACAGATCCATAGCCGGTAATGACTAAAATTTCGGCTGTGGGCTGGATTTGTCGCACATCTCGGAGTACATCCAAACCGTTTTCCTCACCGAGCCGCAGATCAGTGACCACTACCTCGAATGTGTGTCGTGCAAGTTCTTGTCGAGCCTGAGTGCGGTTGGCAACGGCAACGATGTTTAGTCCTTCTTGCTCTAAGTAGAGGCTCTGTGTGATACGCAAAGCCTCATCATCTTCTACCAAAAGTACATATGGCATTTGCTGAAATGTACCTCTCGCTAACAACCTGGTGTTTTAGAGATCCTGCAGATCTTTGTTGCAGGCACTCGGAAAAAACATACATTTAAGTCGTACTCACGGCGCAGTGCTTTGGCTCTTCATGCGCAGCCTTTCGGGTCCCTCTTTCCTGTTGCCGGTAAAACTGGAAGGTACTCATGAATGACTGCGATGGGGGTCACTCTTGAGTAGGCGGAAAATGTAAAAGTCCAAAACCGCTTTTGCGATCTAGCTTTCTTTCCCCGTGCACGCCGTTGATTTCTAGAATTACAACCTCTGCGATCAGCCATATTTCAACCCCGGCGCGTGAGCATCCGACCGAAGCATTTCCTTCCCGACCAGCTGCCACATGCATATGCAGAACGGGGTTACCCGATTCATTGGGAAACAGCGTTCCAACACCCATGATTTCATGAACGCCCGAAAGGATGTAAGTTATGGGAATTATCTTGTCACCGTGCCCTTCTTCAGGACCAACGATAAGGTTACTCTTATCGTCGGCTCCGCCGAGAATGAGAACCATACCTGTCTGGATTTCATGCTCGGCGGCGAACTCTTCAATAACATCGGGCAATCGTTCGCCTTCGTCCAGTCTCAGTGTAAAGACTCGTCCTATGCTTCCTTCTCTATATTGCATGTCCTCTCCAAGCTATTAATGTCACCGGGTACTGCTTATCGCCGTACTGATTCTGTTGCGTCCTGTGGCACAATAATCATAACAACATCCTGCCCTTGGACTCAACTAGCATTTGATATTTCTAGTAATTTTCGCTTGGAGGTTGCAAATGGAATCTTACTTACTAAAATTTATATATAAATACCGGAAATACTGGAAGTTGCGAGGCGCGCGTCGGAAAGTTTCCGCCTCTAGCCTTTCCGTCTTTGGGCATCCGGTATGGTGGGATTGTATCGTGTCTCGTGCAACTGTTGTTTTAGACGATGAAAGGGAGACGGATAAATCGGTTATGTACAATTGGGAAGAGGCCAACTGCTATCAGTTGCATATCCTGGTGGACCGGGATGTAAGGATTGCGGTGGGAAACCTCGGAGTGATTCGGTTTCCTGGCGGGCTGTATATCTATACCGGTAGCGCCAAGAGGAATATAGGGGCAAGAGTAATGCGCCACCTTGCGCAAGCCAAGAAAATGAGATGGCATATTGACTACTTGCTTCATCATGAAACTACCCGGATTACTTGTGTCGAGCTTTTTTCAGATTCCGAATGTGAACTAAACAAGAAGGTCGATGGAGTAGTACTGGTTTCTCGGTTTGGCGCTACCGATTGTCAGGCGAACTGTGGGAGTCATCTTAAATATCTAGGCAAAATAAATGGAAAATGGGCCGAGTGAGAGGCTCAGGCTATGAATAAGGAGGATTCTCAATGTCACAAATTATTGTGTGTAAAAGCGCGAGTGGAATCGTTTTGGCGGGAGACAGCAAGTCATGGGGTTTTCAGCCTGACGGCAAGATGCAAGAACTGAAGGTCGAGCGACTCCTGCAACTAAGTCAGAATGCGGGAATACTTGCAGGCGGGACCGCAGAAGGGATAAATATGTGCGCCGCTTTAAAGCGGTTTATTCAGGAAGAAGGACTCCTGAATGTTGATGAAATATACAATGCCGCCTTGCCTTTTTTGAGCTCGGAATACGAAAAGTTCATGCGGAAGGAATGTGAAATGCCACCTCTGGACCCCATTCATAACATTTATTTTGTATTGGGTGGGTACACGGGCAAGGAAAGTGATCTGCTTCGCTTGTATCTGATCTGGACTAAGAAGAAGATTCCACAATTGGATGGTGACGAGATCACGAATGCCTACACCATACCTCGAAGGATGGGGCTGGAATACAAACTGAACCTACTGTGCAGAGAAAATACTTCGTTGGATGTCATTTCAGATGAGATAAAAGGAGCCATGGAAAAGTTAGGCGAATTGCAAGAGGAAGTTGGCCCTCCCTTTGTTTATGCTTCAATAACCAAGAGGGGTTTTCAAAAAATTGGCTGATGAAAAACCTCTTTTTGTTGCAGTGCCTGTAGGGAAACCGCGGATATGAGCTTTGCTCATATGGTTTTCCTACCAATCCAAAGAAAAACGATGCTATTTCTGCGATTCAATATCAGTCTAAAGATTTGTTTTTTTGAGAAACACTTCAAAAAGTGGTGTTTTCCTACCTCGATCCGAGTTGACAGCACTGTCACGCCATATATGATTTAAAACATTACAGATTCAGGATCCTATGAGACATTTTAGCTTTTTCAAGTTTGTAGCGATAGTTTTATTTTTTCTATCTTTGCCTCTTTGCCTCTCGGTAAATGCTCAGCAAATTAAAGCACAATCCCCATCGGCAAAAAATAAAAATATGTCTGAAGCAACGGGGTTGCCATCTCCGGACAAAGCAGAAGAAATCGATAAGATCGGGGCGCAGTTGAATCATGAAATCGATGGCTTGGGCCATAAGATAACCGCATTTGTAGATGAAAAATTTACATCCTACCTGGGCAATTGGGTGAACGCTACGGCTTCTTTTGGCATCACGTGGTTTACACTCATTGCATGTGCGTTATTGATCATTTCCGTGCTCGTTATTGAGCGTTTGCTGCGCGCGCTGAATCGCAAGCTGATGCAAAGAATAAGCGGCGAAGAGGAAGATGTCAGCCTACCGGAGCTGATACTTGCGGCTCTTGCCAGACCCATATCGCTTTTCATATGGGCATACGGACTTTACGCGGCACTGACTCCACTTTTCCAGTATTTTCGCAGGCCGGACGGAACCAATTTGATACAGGAAGTTGCCCATCGGATCACCAATGTGGCCGGCAGTGCCCTTCCATTCTGGTTCATATTCCGCTTCATTGGATTTTTGGACGACGCACTGAGGAAAAAAGCGGAAAGTACGGGTCGCACTCCGGACAGAATTCTATCTACCCTTATGAGCAGTTGGCGTCGGCCGCTGAAAATTTTGTTTCTCATAGTCTGGGTGAGGTTGGCAGTCCCCTTGTTTGGTGGTCCGGAACTATTAATTACTTTAGTTAATTATGGCTTTGCAGTGGCTCTCATCGGCGCGATCGCCTGGTTAATCATTCGGACTACCGACATCCTGGAAGACCTTGTTTTGTCCCGCTATCGAATTGACGTTAAAGATAATTTGGAAGCGCGCAAAATACACACTCAGATCCGTTTCTTAAAAAGAGTGATCGTGATAACGGTTTTTGTAGTCGCCTTGGCATCTATGCTGATGCTTTTTCAAAAAGTTCGGCAGTTTGGAGCCAGCATTTTAGCTTCTGCGGGTGTTATGGGTATTGTGGCCGGCTTAGCGGCCCAACGTTCCATTGCGAATTTGCTGGTTGGCATCCAAATTGCCATCACTCAGCCCATCAGAGTGGACGACGTCGTGATCGTTGAAAATGAATGGGGCCAGATCGAAGAGATCACTTCTACTTACGTTGTAGTAAGAATTTGGGATTTACGGCGTCTCATCTTGCCCATTACTTATTTCACTGAAAAACCATTCCAAAACTGGACCAGAACTTCTGCGGATCTAATTGGCACGGTCTATCTTTATGCTGATTATACAATTCCAGTCGAGGAAGTTCGCCAGGAATTGTATAGGATAGTGAAAGACTCCGAGCTTTGGGACGGCAAAGTTTGGGCGCTGCAGGTTACCGATGCCAAACAAAGAACTATTGAATTGAGGGCTATCGTGAGCGCGGCAAATGCCTCAGCAGCGTGGAATCTTCGTTGCGAAGTAAGAGAAAAACTGATCATTTATATTCAAAAAAACTACCCGGAGAGCCTTCCAAAATTCCGCGCGGAACTGAGCCAAGACAACTTAGAAGAAAAGCCGGCTTTTTTCTTAACCGAAAAGACCCAAGAAAAAAGCTAGCATCGAGAACTTGCAGAGATTTTTCATGCATATTTCATGATGGTTTGAAGACGGGCAGCCTTTGACCAGCTATTTATCCAAATATGCCTGTAGGCGGGCTATCGAAGCTCCTTTGACTCTCGGTCGGCGAGACTTGTTCCCTCGGACCGAACTACCAGGAGAATTCTTTTTCCAGGTCCTCGTAAAGGTCTTCCAAATGATACAGATTTTGATCTAGTTCGTTGAGGTGACGTGCCAAGAAATTTTCTCGAGCTTCATCGCGGACCATTTGGATTTTGTCATACAGCCGGATAATAGGCCTTTTTGCATTGTCTGGGATTGCAGGGTCATTTCGCAGCCGAGTCAGGACCTCTACAAGTTGGTATAAGCTCGGTTGCTCATCAACAATTCTTTCGTATCCCCATTCTCGTAAAAAGCTTGCTAGCTTTGGAAATCTCCCTGCAAAACCTGCCGAGCCGTAGATCGGTATAAGCTTAATCTCGATTTCCATGAATTTACTCATCCCAAATTCCTCCTCCGGGTTTTGTGAAAAGTTTGAACTCTGCTAAATCCTTTACCAGTCCTGTCATCGTTGACATTTCTTGCAGAAATATGTTGACCGTTGCCCTATGCGAATTTGCTGAATAAGCGAACCGCATGAACGGCATGATTCGCCGGCACGGTTGTAGACCATGAGCTGTAGCTGAAAATGCCCTGGATTGCCAGCTGCATCGCAAAAGTCACGCAGCGTCGTTCCGCCCTGCCGCAAGGCGTTCGTCAAAACCTCCTTGATAGCGGCTTTGAGCCGCTCATAGCGCTTCAGCGAGATACGTCCGGCCGCTCGACCGGGGTGGATTCCCGCTGCAAAGAGTGACTCGTTAGCATAAATGTTGCCGATACCTACAATAATTCGGCTGTTCATCAAGAATTCCTTGATCTTAAGTGACCTTCCCCGCGACTGATGAAAGAGGTATTCCGCCGTTAAGCCATCTTCCAAAGGTTCTTTCCCGAGAGTTGCAAGGAGTGGGTGTTGAGTGGGATCGTCAGAAGTCCAGAGTGCACATCCGAAACGGCGTGGATCGTTGAATCTTAATATCTTCCCGTTGGCAAAAACCAGGTCCAAATGGTCGTGTTTTTCAACCGCCTTGTTTTGCCGGCAGACGAGAAGTTTCCCGGACATACCCAAATGAATAATGGCACTACCTGCGTCAGTTCGGAGCAAAAGGTACTTTGCGCGCCTTTCTACCGAAATGATCTTTTGCGTCGGCAAACATCGGGCAAGGTCGGTTGGCACCGGCCATCGCAGCGATGCATTTCTAACAATAACGTTGGTGACTGTTTGGCCCACAATTTCAGGTGCGATGCAGCGGCGTATGGTTTCTACCTCGGGCAGTTCGGGCATTGCAGAATTCCTTTCTAAATTCAAACAATCTGAGAAATTCGATCGAATTGATTATAACGAAAAATCAATGCCTAATGGAGCCCGATTAAAGCTATGTGCCGCAGAGGCAAACAAAAAGGTGTTTAACATTTTGTTCACAAGACTTATGATGAGGTTTGAGCAGGCGTGCGCACGCTTGATGAAAGCGTACGCAATGCGAATGAAAGAGTCCGAAATGAACTCAAGGCAATTTCAATTGAAGGGATTGAAGATCATTAAAAGATTTTT
>Ga0210088_1000020_pt1 | contig 41468 bp, 36 predicted proteins | sample RushMan_CattailN_6_FD_185557 | JGI IMG/M metagenome (GOLD analysis project Ga0210088, IMG submission 185557) | Wetland microbial communities from San Francisco Bay, California, USA, that impact long-term carbon sequestration -... | ecosystem: Environmental > Aquatic > Marine > Wetlands ... | reverse complement strand
TGAGGGGGGCTCCCCGCTGGTGCTGAGTCAATCGGATAATGATTCGCAATTTTAAATCCACGACCCGGCTGGGCGTAGGGGGTTTTCGTTCTGGCACTAATTATAGAATACCAAAGGTAGTCTGGCACACTTTGAACGCCGAGTCCAGCCTTATTACGTGCGATAGCCCTGCATTTCTTAATAGGTTATATTGAAAAAGAATTTCAAATGTAATAGACTGGTCTAGAACCGGTCTGAGAGGTGTATTATGGAAACTGTTGGCGCATATGAAGCCAAAACGCATCTACCTAAATTGCTGGAACGTGTCATGAAGGGTGAGCGCATAACCATTACAAAACATGGTGTGCCTGTTGCCGTGCTGCAACCCCCCGATCCCGAAAAAACCGTTGATACGAAATCGGTTATTGCTGAACTTCGTAAATTGCGTAATAGACATACCCTCGATGGGCTCACAATCCGGGAAATGATCGAGGACGGAAGGCGATAAATGAGCGCATCTTTCGTTATTGATAATTCTGTCGTGATGTCCTGGTGTTTCAAGGATGAAATAAGCCAATATGCAGATGCCGTTTTGGATCGTCTCCAGGATTCGACTGCCTTGGTCCCATCGATTTGGCCCCTCGAGGTGGTGAATGTGTTGTTGGTCGCTGAACGAAAAAAGCGCCTTAGGGAGGCAGACAGTGTACGGTTCATAACGCTATTGTCGCAGCTCCCCATAATCGTGGAGTACGAGCAAACAGGAAGACTAATGCATCATGTATTGACTCTGGCTAGAGCAAATAAACTCTCCAGCTATGATGCTTGTTATCTTGATCTTTCTATGAGAAACGGCTTGCCAATAGCCACCATAGACACTCGACTAATCGAGGCAGCAAAAAAGACCGATGTGCCAATTTTTATGGGCTAAAAAAATACCAAAAGGACAGCCGAACCTGTCATTCACTCATGAGACTTGAGCCGGTTCTGTAGAACCATTCAAAGGCATCGGAATGTATTTCTTGAACAGCCCGTGCTTTGAAATCGCGATCGATGTCGCGCCGAACGTCCTCAACATTCAGAACCAGGCTGAAGTCGTCACCGTTCATACGGAACATTGGTTATGGCGAAGTGGATGTCTCCAGCGTTTATCTCAACGGTGTTGCGATCGACTCATGGAAGGCGGATAACCGCGTCAATGTTGTCGCCAAGTTTCTGATTGAAGAGATAAAGACTCGGGAAGGGTTGATGATAGGCGACTACAACAACCTCAAACTGGTCGGGCTTACTGTTGATGATGAGTCATTTTGAGGTGAACAAGACATCAGGGTCATTGAAGTTCTTCCCACAGGGAAGCAATAGTCAGCTCAAGAACTCGTCAGATCCTCTTGCGGTCCCGGCCCCACATGCAGAAGTTGCCTGAGAGTCGGCCAAACCTTAGTTTTTCCTGATTACCACACACTGGGCGGGAATCACGCTTTTGAGAGTCGCGCTCCTTAGGAGGACGTCTGAGAACATGTAGCGCGTCTCTTTGGGGCCAACGTTTTTAATCCCGTTTACGGCAGGAAGAAGCCCAGCTTTGCAGAATTTACGAATGGGCGCCAATCAGGCAGAACACTTCTTCTGCGCAAAAGTTATTCCCTAACGTCGCGTAGAAAGAGCGGTGCCGTCTCTGCGACCAAACCACTGATGCTGCCGCAGGGGATTCCCCCTTCCGAGTAGAACTCTTGCCAATCACTCCCAAGCTTGACCGTCTTTTTTCGCTTGCGCACCAGGTCGACGTGGTCCCAGTACATTCGCACTCCCCAGAGGTTCCAGCCCCGCCGATACTCTTCAAAGAACTCTTCGGTGACCGGGATGAACTTAGAACTACCCGTTGTGCCGGAGGTCAACGCGAACATGAGGATCTTCGTTCCGGGACCGAACATTGCCTCGGCTTCGCCGCGCTTTACGCGGTCAATATAAGGGCCATAGTAGTCGTAGTTGGTTACCGGCACGCGCCGACGGAAATCAGCAAGTGTACGAATCTCCGAGAAACCGTGGTCCTGCCCGAAACTGCTGGCAGCATTTCGGCGGATCTTTTTCAGGAGCGCCTCGAGCTGAATGCTGCGAGAGTTCCGTGCCTCAGATAAAAACTTTTTAAAAGCACAATAGCGGTAGCCCAGGTATAAAAAGCGATGCACCATTTTTGAGCTCCCAGTTAGACGGCAGGTGGTGAATGCTGAAAAATGAACCTTGACAATAGATTTCTAGAGTGTTGAAAAAGGTTTGTCAATCATCGATGGTGTCGGAGTTGAAAAATCGGATGGATTTCTGGAAAGAATCGAGGGATATAATCGTATCTCTGCCGAATTTCATATGGATCGGACGATTTGTGAGCAGAACAGTTCAGTAATTACGATGTTCTGAATAGGCTGGAACCCACTAAGGAGGCTTAACGTGAAAAAAGCTGGTATCGCTATTTTGCTTGCTCTGTTCTTGATTGTAACGGCTGGATGTGCGCACCATTCGATGAAAAAGACAACAACCGATAATGTCTCACCGGTGCTGAACAACATTACCAAAAAAGGCGAGCTAATCGTTGGTACGGCGGGAAGCATGCCCCCTTTCAATATGACAACCAAGAACGGTGAAATAATTGGTTTTGATGTCGATCTTGCACAGTATCTGGCGGATGGGATGGGTGTGGAGCTGAAGCTGGAAGTCATGCCCTTCGCTGACCTGTTGCCAGCTTTAGAAAACGGCAAAGTGGACATGATCATTTCGGCCATGACCATTACTCCCGAACGCAACTTAAAGTTTTCCTTTGTCGGACCCTATTTTGTTTCCGGAAAGGCATTTTTGACGAAGAAGGAAAAAATCGCTTCTGCCCAGGAAGTATCCGAAATCAATAGCCCTGATATTACTCTCGCGGCTCTCAACGGCTCCACCAGCCAGTTTTTTGTCCAGGAAGCGCTGCCTAAGGCCAGGCTGGTAAAAACTCAAAATTATGACCAGGCGGTTGCTATGGTGATCGGCGATAAAGTGGATGCGCTGATTGCCGACTACCCAATCTGCCTTGTCTCCTTGATGCGCTATCCTAACAAGGGACTGTTTTCTCTGCTTACGCCTTTGACCTATGAACCGTTTGGAATTGCCATGCCTGCAAACGACCCGCATCTGGTCAATTGGGTAGAAAATTTTCTGAATACCATGCAAGAAAGCGGCGCACTCGATGACCTAAAAGCGCGATGGTTTGACGATGACGGCTGGCTTGCCAGGCTTACCCAGTAAACAGACTTTCTTCTCTAAGCTATCCTGCCCCGGAATTTAATGTTTGAGGACGTTTGCTTTATGGCATCACCCGTGTTGCATGTCAAAGACCTCAAGACTTATTTTTTTACGGAAAGAGGTGTCGCAAGGGCTGTCGACAAAGTCAGTCTTAAGTTGATGAAATCTCTCACACTCGGCGTCGTAGGCGAATCAGGCTGTGGCAAGAGCGTCACCGCTCTCTCCATCATGCGGCTGATTCAACCTCCCGGCAGGATTGTGGAAGGTGAAATTTGCTTCAATGGAACGGACCTGCTTACCCTGCCCGAAGAGACTATGCGATCCATTCGAGGCAACGAAATTTCCATGATCTTTCAAGAGCCCATGACTTCGCTCAATCCGGTATTTCGGATAGGGGACCAGGTCATCGAGATCCTTCAGCAACATGAAAGAATGAATAAGAAAGAAGCGCTCGCCAGGGCCGTGGAGTTACTACGACAAGTAGGCATTCCTTCACCACACGAGCACATCAAAGATTATCCTCACCAAATGAGCGGCGGGATGCGCCAAAGAGTCATCATAGCCATGGCAGTTGCCTGCTCTCCGCAGGTGATTATTGCTGATGAGCCAACCACGGCCCTGGATGTAACCATTCAAGCACAGATTCTGGACTTGTTAAAAAGACTAAAAGAACAGATGGGAACCTCAGTGTTATTGATCACACACGATTTGGGGGTTGTAGCGGAAGTTGCGGAAGATGTGATGGTTATGTATGCCGGGCGCGTAGTAGAAGAGGCCACATGCAAGGACATTTTTAGCAAACCGCTGCATCCATACACCCAGGGGCTGATGCACTCCATTCCGGGCAAAGCTGCTCAAGAACGGAAAAAACGACTTGCCGCAATCCCCGGAGTAGTGCCTAGTCTACTCGCACTGCCGGCAGGGTGCAAATTCAATACTCGCTGTCCACATGTTTTCGACAAATGTTTCATCGACCCTGAACCGGTCTTGCTGCTGCCAAAGGGGGGGCATCCCGTAAGGTGCTGGCTCTATGAGGAAAGATGAGGGATTTGCATTGAACAACGAAAGAAACGAAACGCTGTTGGCCCTCCATGGTGTCGAAAAATATTACCCAATTACCAGTGGAGTCTTTCGCCGCCAAATCGGCACTGTCAAAGCGGTCGACGGAATTGACCTAGCGGTTAAACGAGGTGAAACGCTGGGTTTGGTGGGGGAAAGTGGATGCGGTAAGTCGACCCTGGGGCGGGTGATTTTGAGACTGGAAGAGCCAACCGCAGGCCAAATCATTTTTGCCGGGGAGAACTTGCAAGAGGCGCGGAGCCAACAGCTTCATCAATTGCGGAAAAGAATGCAAGTCATCTTTCAGGACCCTTATTCGTCGCTGAATCCCCGCCAGACAATCGGTCGAACCATCGGAGAAGGACTGATTATACACAAAATCGGATTACCTGCCGAACGCCGGGAAAAAGTCCTTCATTTAATGGAAATCGTGGGCCTGCGATCCGAGCATGTCAACCGATACCCTCATGAGTTCAGCGGTGGTCAGCGGCAGCGCATAGGAATCGCCAGAGCTCTAGCTCTGCAACCGGAATTCATCATTTGCGACGAACCGTTGTCAGCGCTGGATGTCTCTATCCAGGCTCAGGTCATTAATCTGCTTGAGGATCTACAAGACCAGTATCATTTGACCTACCTTTTCATATCCCACGACCTTTCTGTAGTGCGCCATATAAGCGACCGGGTGGCAGTCATGTATGCGGGCCAACTGGTAGAAATGGCTCCCAAAGACGAACTCTATGAACACCCATATCACCCTTATACGCAAACACTCCTGCAGGCTGTGCCCATTGCCGATCCTGAGGCTGCTAAAAAACGCAAAGAGCCTGCCAAGATCGTCAAAGACTCGCTATCCATCCCATCCGGATGCAAATTCAGTTCGCTTTGTCCGATTAGTTCCTCAGACTGCATGAAAGAGGCTCCAGTTTTTCGGGAAGCCAGCAGAGGCCACTGGGTAAGATGTTTGCATGCCGAACTCGACTGATAGGCTTCGCAATCGATTGAGCTGGAACCTCAACTCCACTGGCATCAGATCCGGGCAATGACTAAATGTATTTTACCTGCTCGGGATATTTATAATCTTCCCCAACTTCTCATCGCAGAAGAGCCGGCAAGATTGACCTCTGTGTCGTCGGTTCCTGTGTGGAGAAGGAGAAGCATTTCAACTTTAACAACCAGGCTTGGATTCGCTGCCGGGGAAGAAGCAGAATGAGTTAGACATCACACATTACCCGGATTCTGCATGAAAAGAAAATTTGCTCCTCACCTAATCTCAGACGGAATCTCTGCTGCGACAAGAATTATAATTATTTATGTTATCGTAGGTGGATTCTGGATATTGGTTTCGGATAGGGTCTTGGCGGCGCTCATCACCAACCCCGGAACATTAACCTATCTGCAGACGTTTAAGGGCTGGTTTTTCATTGTCACAACCGCGGCAATTCTCTACTTTCTGATTCGCCGAAGCTTCACGGCTATTCGGAACTCGCAGCAGGCTTTATTCGAAAGCGAACGAACTCTTTCCACCTTACTGAGCAACTTACCGGGCATGGCATATCGTTGCCGAAATGACCGGGATTGGACCATGGAATTTGTGAATGAAGGCTGCTTCGATCTAACTGGATATCACTCCTCTGAACTCATCCACAATAGCAAGGTAGCCTACGGTGATCTGATTCATCCGGATGATCAAGAAATGGTCTGGAATGAAGTGCAAAAAGCTATTGTTGAAGACAGGCCTTTTCGGCTGGTATATCGCATTCTCAATGCTGCCGGAGAAGAAAAATGGGTTTGGGAACAGGGCCAGGGACTTGCTTCGAAAACGGGAACCGCCCAATATGTTGAAGGGTTTATCACGGATATCACCGACCGAAGGCGTGCAGAGCTGGCCTTGAGAAATTCCGAGGAAAAATATCGTGTGTTGGTGGAAAATACATCTGATGCTATTCTGATGATCGACCCACAAAACAAAATAATATCATGCAATCCAGCATTCCGGGAACTGTTCGGCTTCGAGCTTGAAGAGCAGGTCGAAGGTAAATCGGTCAGCATCATTTATCCTTCAGATGAGAGTTTTAAAATCTTCTGTGCGCATGCCTATCCGGAAGCTGAGCAGGCTGGTGCATTCCGAAGCGAATGGGAAATGAAACGCAAAGATGGGACGATTATACCGGTTGAGACAACTCTGTCGCCCATCAAGAATTCTGATCGTTCCATAAAGGCTTATGTAGCGATCATCCGAGACATCACAAAACGTAAACAGGCAGAAGAGGATCTAAGGAAGCATCGAGAACACCTGGAAGAGATGGTCAAGCAGAGGACACTGGATCTAGAAGCTGCACAAAAAGCTCTGGTACAAAAAGAGAAACTCAAGACTCTGGGCGCCATCTCAGCCGAAGTCGCCCACGAGATCCGCAATCCTCTTTTCGTTATTGGAGGATTTGCCAAACGCCTGCAGAAAAAATTCCCAGATGTACCTGAGGTCGAAATCATCTTGGATGAATCCAGACGCCTTGAAAAAATCCTCAAAAGAATCAAAAATTACCTCAAACCTGTAGAGATGCGGCCTCAACAATCCTCGGCCAACAATGTGATCAAAGAATGTATTGATCTCCTCTCGATTGAGCTTGAGCGTCAGAGGGTGGCATGGCAGCTGGACTTGGCGTCGAACCTTTCCCCGGCATACGTCGATCCGGGAATACTTGCTGAGGTTTTCATCAACGTGCTCAGGAACGGCATAAGGTTCATGGATAAAAATGGATATATTCATATCGAGACTTACGAAAGCGATCAAAATATTCAAATAGATTTCCGAATTCCTGTACTTAAGCAAAAAATTAAGGATCCGGAATTGTTTTTCCTGCCTTTTGACGAGACATCCCAAGACTTCGGTCTGTCTCTTTCTTTTCGTTTATTAAAAGACATGGGAGGACTACTTTCATACTCGCAGGAAGATGATGACGTGATTTTCTCAGTCTCTTTACTGAAAGCATTGAAACTAAGTCTGCAACAAACTCAGTCAAGTGAAAACCACAATGGTTAAACTTTGACATTGTGCGGGCGACCCTCGAGCAGATCTTCAAACTCCGCGGAAATTTCGTTGCCCTCTATCAAGTTGGCCAACAGACGACTACCGACGGCTGCAGGAGCAAAAACTAAATCGGCTCGGGCGAGTTTCAACAGGCGCATGGACCGAGCCGTGCTTGCCACTGCCAACACTTTGATGTTTGGATTCAAATCCTTGGCCAGCAGCGAAATGAAGGCATTTTCACCGTCATCGTCCCTGGCTGCAATGATCATTTTGGCCAGGTCTATGCCGGCCCCTTTCAATATTGTATCGTCGATCGCATCTCCCCTGATAAAGGTAGAATCGGGCAGGTCCAGTGTCGATTCGCTTGTCTGCGATATGATGTAGACAAATGAAATATCCCGGCTCGCAAGCTCGCGGGCCGTATTTTTAGCAATAGGCCCTTCCCCGACAAGGATGACGTGGTCCTTATGTTTCATGGGCTCTCCTTTAGGATTAAAAACCCGCGCCAATTCACCTGAAATAGCCGGCCATAAGGCTGAAACAATTGCAGCAGCAAAGATGCTCAAACCCACAACGAGCAGAGAAACCACAAATAGTCTTGTTTCCGAAGTGGCCGCCACAATGTCGCCATAACCGACGGTCGCGAGCGAGACGATAGTGAAATAGAACGCCGAGCTCAAATCGTGAATCTTTGGGTGAAAACCATCTCCCAACAGATACGTTCCAAAAGTGCCGTAGGCGAGGATGGCCATCACACTGAGAAGCGATATCAAGTAGTTGGCAAAAAGAGTTTGACGGTTAAAGTGTTTTCTCAACAGCAGCAGGGCCAGAAACATGAGGCCGGGAAGCACCAGGCTAACGCCCCAGTGAGCTCTTATGGCATTGACACCAATAGTGACCATCAACAACAGCAAAGCGAACGCCCAAGCCGTTGCCAGTCGCCACAGCAGACCCAATCCAACCAGCACTAACGCTGCCCCCAGAATAGCCTGCGTCGTGCTCCCCAAGACGGCTAAAGAACCGGCCAAGGTAGAAAGAGGAGCAATCTGTTTGAGAGGAACGATGTTGTATCTAAAACCCACAAGGATGTTTACGAGACCTGCGGTCACCAGGGCAACCGACAATGGGAGTTGCGGCCAGAGCTGCAGTACCCAGGCGGGAAGACGGTGCAACCATCTTGATGAACGTCGTACAAAAGTTGCCATAATTAAGAGTCGCTTAGATATAAGATGCAGCAGGTTCAATGTATCGATAAAGTTTGCCAAACATATTCTGCACGAATTACGCTTTCAAGCTAAAAATTCAGCATTTGTGACTTCTCGAGTCATAGCCCCCGCCATAATTATTCAGGCGAAGCTTCCACTTGACGGAACGATCTTTTGCGGTGGACAAGAAAATTCTAATGGCCCTCGTCGCCGGTCGAGCCCCGCAATATCGCCTGGGTAGAAAAAAGCCGGCACAATTGAGAATCCCACCCGCAGACAAAAATATCAAATTCTCTTGACTACAAAACAGAAGGGGAGATAAGTTCCAACTCCCCTACGGCAAGGAACATTTATCGTCAACCGACAGGAAAGTGATTAGTATAGCTTGGTAAATAGAAACTTCTTACCTTAATCTGGCGATTCCACTGTAGAAGTAGCTACTCATGCAGACGCCACCCGACATTTCGTGTCAAGCCACAGCGTGACTCTCCGAAATGGCAGCGGGGAAATAATCGCTGATTTTAGGTCTTATTTCGTTGGGCAGCGAACAGGAGTTATAAATGAGAATCAAATTCGGTCGATACCACAATCGCGTTATTGCATTTACACTGTTGATTTTATTTTTAACTGCCGCAGTAAGCCTCACTGCCGGGTATTCTTCTATATCAAAAGAACAGCTTAAATCACAATTGGCCAACCCTGACCTGGTGCTGCTGGATGTTCGCGCCTCCTTGGGGTGGATTCTTAGCTTTTCAAAGATAAAAGGTGCAGAGCGCGAAGATCCCCGCAAGGTTGAATCCTGGCTGACCAACTATTCTAAGGATAAGACAATCGTCCTTTACTGTCAGGGCCAGCACACCAGCTCGAACGTTGCGCAAAAGCTTGTATCCGCAGGATTTCAAAAGGTCTATGTTTTGAAAGGGGGCTGGAACGAATGGTCAAAGGCCAACTTTCCAGCTGAAAAGAAATAAGCCCCTCGCTTCGTAGATGCCACCCGGACATAAACTCGGGTTCCTTGTCTTTTCTTGCAAGCCCGGGGTTTCAGGGCGGAACTTGATCAGAACCACAGCATATTCCTACTTTATTAGGACCTGCCAAACGAAGATGATGAGCAAAAGCAATGCGCCCGCTGCCTGCACTACCGTTGACAGTCCCCACCCAGCCAGGCCGCCCACACTGGCCTTAAATGCAACACGCCAATCCTCGCATTTGCGATATTCGCTGTAAAGAATGCCAAGCGCGTACCCAACAAGTGCGCCCGGCAAGTTTAGAACCACAAATCCGACAACTGCACCTCCGATCCCCCAAATAATTGACCGGCCACTTGCGCCTAATGTTTTCGCCCCCAAGATGGACATCCACACATCCGCCGTAGCGGCGATCAAAGCAATTAAAGTCATGATCGCAAACGTGAGCGGTTGGATCACGGTAAAATGGGTTGCAATCTCATAGACCAGGACTGCCAGCCAGCCCAGCAATGGTCCCGGCATAAGCGGAACAAAGGAACCCAGAAATCCCAACAACATAAAGAAAATGACTACACCGATTCCGACCGATTCCAGCCACATATAAGGTCTCACAAAAAGTGTTCAGGTCATCGGAACCCAAAATAAATCTTCAACTGTGCTTTATAACGACATCGTTATATTGATTACAAATACCACACCAAGTGTGGTAAAGGAAAAGCATTCGTGCACTGGCTAACAACTCAAAATTTACACACGGAAAACATGAACAGAAACGTCGTCAAAACTGATCACAACATGAGGAGTTCCCATGAAACTCACGTCTACTTTGAATTCGTTCCTCAATCTCTTTTATAATTATGCGGACCTACCCGCCAATTCAGAACAGAGCATTACCGCTAAGCGATTTTATGAGTCGGTGATCGCGAGGGCCGTGCAATCACCCGAATTTCGCCAGAGACTTCTGCATGAGCCCGAGGCCGTAATGGCCGAGATAGGGATCCAACTGCCCGAAGGAATTAAAGTCACTTTCGTAGAAAACACCGCCCAGGTAGTCCATATCGTCATTCCTCCCTACATAGGCGAATAGCAATTTTTGAATGGAGCATTTATGGAAAAGAATCCTCTGCAAGAGATCCTCATCCGAGCTTGCTCGGACAAACCCTTTCGTGAAAAATTCATAAAGGATCCGAAGGGAATCCTGCAAAGCGCGTCGATTCAGGTTCCCGAAAATATAACCATCCGGATCCTGGAAAATAGTGATGATCAAATCTATATTGTACTGCCAACCAGCCTGGAAGAACAACCTGCTGAATGGGCGTACGAGGATTGGCCCACTCCCGGAGAAACATTTGAAACCGCCGGCTTGACAATAAAATGGACCGAGCGCGGACTCTCTCTGTTGGGCCGTATCGGCAGTGAGAGTGCCGCTGAATTGCGCCGGCAACTTGATCGAGCAAGCGGCAGTTTATTGATCGATTTCAGCCAAGTGACCTTCATGAGTTCAGCTGGGCTCGGAATTCTGTTGTCCACTCAGAAGCGCCTTGCAGCAAATCAAAACGAGCTGTATTTGTACAATGTTTCGGCACCCATCAAAAACATATTCTCGCTATCGGGTCTGGATTCAGTCTTCCAGTTCGTAACATCGGAATCTGACAATACCTGGTGGATGGCATACCCAAACGTTTAAGGCTTGCGGCAGATAGAATATCTCTGCTTCCGTTTTCTTTCGGCAGCGCCTCCCAAATTGAATGCATCGATGTTAAATTATAGATACGGTGGAGAAAGGAAGCATCTCCACCAGTTCGGGCGTTAGATCAAAGGCAAAAAGATCACTTTCCGATCGTTCGGAGACTGGCATGAAACCGCATGACCATACTCTACTGCTAAAAGAAAAGAGCCAGGTCTTACATGACTTGGTCCATGATTTTCTGCAGCACGCGGAAGAGACCAGCCCGAATGAGACGATGCTCGAAAAAGCCTGTGTAGATTTACTTAAGGCTCTGGCATTTGAAAGTAAATTCAACCAGAAAAACGACCGGCTGTTCTCGCACGAGGCAATTTTAGAGGCGGAGCAACTGCGCAAAGTTCACAATGAGCTAGACGCTAGAATAAGACAACAGAACGAAGCCTTGGCTAAAGCCAATGAAGATTTGAGGGCCGAAATTGCTGAACGCAAAAAGGCTGAAGAAAAAATCAGGGAACAAAATGAATTTTTGAACCATGTTCTAGAATCATTGCCTCACCCTTTTTATGTGCTCGATGCCAAGGATTATAAAATCAAAATGGCAAACTCCGCTGCAGCCGTTGGCGATCTAAAAGAAGATACTACCTGCTACGCGTTGACGCACAGAAGAAGTATGCCATGTAATGGCTTGGAACATACCTGCCCCTTGCAGATGGTAAAAAAAACCAAGGAGCCCGTGATTGTGGAACACATCCATTTTGACAAGGAGGGAAATCCAAGAAATGTAGAAGTCCACGGATATCCGATCTTTGACGAAGATGGCAATGTTGTCCAGATGATTGAATATTCGTTGGATATCACTGAGCGCAAAAAGCTGGAAGAGGAACTAAGAAACAATGCGGAAAAGATCAAACTGTTTGCCTATGCAATTTCGCACGACCTTAAGAGTCCGCTGATCGGCATCCACGGCCTGGTTGAGTTGATGCACAGACAATACAAGGACTTACTCGACGAAAGAGGCAAGAAATACTGCGAACAAATTCTCAAGGCATCCAAACAAGTTGTATCCCTGATTGAAGAACTCAACGTATTTATAAGGACCAAGGAAACTCCCTTGGACTTCGAGGCTGTTGACATCAAGGAGATATTTGCGACTATCAAAGATGAGTTTAGCCCTTTACTCGGGGTTCGTAACATAAAATGGTCGCAACCCGAAAATGTTCCTAGGGTCAAAGCTGATAAGATCTCCTTGTTGCGAGTCTTCCGAAATTTGGTGGACAACGCGTTGAAGTATGGCGGAAATGAGCTCAGCGAGATTAGGATCGAGTATCAAGAATCAGAAGACTTCCACGTTTTTTCAGTAAGTGATAACGGGGTAGGCATCAAGTCCGAGGATTGCGAATCCATATTCGGGTTATTTCAGCGCAATGAAACTTCTAAAGGGGTCGCTGGAACGGGATTAGGTCTCGCCATAGTAAAGGAGATAGCCACAAAGCATCAAGGCAGGGTTTGGGCGGAACCGAACCATGATAAGGGGGTCACCTTTTCTTTTTCCTTATCTAAAACCCTTTAGCGACCTTCAATGCATGTTTTAATCTGGTCCGATCGGTATTCATTGGTTCGCTTGCAGAAAGCCGGCCAGGCTGGCAGGATCTTCAACGCTCAGCACCTTCGCATTTCGATCTATTTTTCGCATGAGTCCTCTCAGTACTTTTTTGGGACCCACTTCGACAAATTGATTGTGTCCCGCCTGCAACATCCACTCAATCGACTGCTTCCAAAGGACTGAACCACAAAGCTGATCAATGAGTTTTTGAGGGGCTTCAACTCCGTTCTTTAAAGGCTTGCCATCAACATTGCTGACAATCGGAATCTGTGGATCGTGAAAGACACATTCTCGAACAATCGGTTCAAACTTCTTCCTTGCCAATCGCATACAACGGCTGTGCCAGGGCCCGCTCACGTTTAGTTTAACGCACTTTTTAGCGCCGGCTTCAGTGCTCAAATTCATGGCCTGATCGACCATATCTGCCGCACCGGTGATAATGATCTGGTCAGAGCAATTGATATTGGCGACCTCCACATCGCAAAGATGGCAAATCTCTCGTATTCTTTCTTCTTCCAGATCCATTATCGCAGCCATACTGCCTGGTTCTTCCTGAGCAGCTTCATGCATGAAAGCTCCCCGTGCTTTGACCAGTTTGAGCGTATCCTCAAGACCGATGACTCCCGCCGCATAAAGAGCACTGTACTCGCCCAGGCTGTGCCCGGCAGCAGCGACGGGATAAATTGCATGCAGGCGCAGAATATTAAAACAGGCTAAATTCACAACGGTTATAGCGGGTTGGACATTTTCGGTAAGAACCAACAACTCTTCGGGACCCTCAAAACAAAGTCTGGTGATGTTCATCTGCAGAATGTCGTTTGCATGCTCGAATAACTCTCGGATTTCCGTGTAGTTTTCGTAAAACTCGCGTCCCATCCCCACGTATTGAGATCCCTGACCGGGAAAAAGAAAGACCCAACTATTCATGCGATTGCTCCTATGCGAACTAATTTCCAAAACTGCGATGATGATAATTTGGCTCGCTTTTATTAGTCTCTGGATGACTTGTCAAGCAATGAATAACTGGATGTATGTTGTTGAGGATGAGATCTTTTGTTTAAGATGTGTGGGGTTTGGCAGGTGCCGTAAAACCTGGACCACATTGAGTTTCATAGCCTCTCACCTCCTTTCTCATGGTCCGTTGAGTGCCGATACATCCCATAAGTCATAATAGCGAGGAATAGCGGTACTTGGCTGGCTTGATTGCAGAACGATAAAATAGACAGAACGAACTGGAATTGTAGCTGACAGTTTCACTTAAATTTAACGATTTCATCGGCAACCCTTTATCATTCCGGTGAAAGCCGGAATGACGATTTTGGTTTTGCCCAATGAGAATCGCCAAATCTAGGTAAGAATAATTCTATAACTTAAACCAATATCTTCAATCAATGACAATTTTACTAGCAGTTTCGAAACATTGCCGAATCATTTACGCTTGGCTCGAATTTGAGTATAACTCGCAGTGCGATCGATCGATTTGAAGCGTATTGTAGTCTGTTAAAAAAATTATTTTCAGACTGCAGATCCTAGTATAATAATAAGATTTGTGAAATATTACCAGGTAATCGGCAAATGTCGACAGGAGAAATGAAAATGTCAGCCAATCAAGCTTTTGCAAAAGCCTTCACAATTTTGTTGATTTCAATTGCTTTCTTGTACGCACCGCGGCTAGCCGAAGCCGACCAGCCTCCGATTGAGGTGGTCAAGGCCGGCACGGAAAAAGCACTGAGTATTTTGCACGAACGGAACCCGGACGGGAAACTCAATCTCAGAACACGGCGGGGTGAGATTCTGGATATTGTAGATCAATATTTCGACTTTGAAGAGATGGCAAAGCGTTCTCTGGGACGTGCATGGAAATACCAGTCACAGCAGAAAAAAGATGAATTTGTTAGGCTTTTTAAAGACTTATTGTTCAATACTTACGTAGATCGCGTTGAAAACTACACGGCTTCCGACGAAAAAGTCGTTTTTGACAACCAGCAAATAGACGGCAATTATGCTGTAGTGAATACGCGCATCACAGGATACCAGGATACTGATGTGACCGTTGACTACCGGCTCACTCAAAAAAGCGGCAAATGGAAAGTTTATGATGTAATTGTTGCAGGCATCAGTCTGGTCAACAATTATCGGAGTCAGTTTAATTCCATTCTTTCCAGAAAATCTTTCGACGAATTGCTGAAAACAATGAACGAAAAAGTAGCCTCACTCAACAAGCCTGCGTAGCTTTTGCTTAAAGGTCCAGATTGGAGCGGTTCAATGACTCTCGGCCCGGAAGGCCACCGAAAACGCCTTCGAGAAAGATTTTTACGAAGTGGCTTCGATGGATTTCACGATCACGAGTTATTGGAATTGCTCTTATCGTATGCGATTCCACGGCGAGACGTAAAACCGATAGCCAGAGAATTGTTGACCGAATTTTCATCCCTGTCGGCTGTTTTGGATGCTTCCATCGAGGCCTTGCAGAACACCCCTGGAGTGGGAGAACATGCAGCGATTCTTCTGACCATGACGCCCCGCCTCGGTGACCGTTATCATCAAGACAGATGGCGGCACACCTCCTCATTCCAATCCACCCGGCAGGCAGTGAATTACCTGACATCCGTTCTTGGAACCGAGCGAAATGAGGTTTTTTGTGTGCTTGCACTCAACAGCCGCAACGGCTTGATAGCCAAGGAGGAGATACAAAGAGGAAGCGTAAACCGAACTGCCGTGTATCCTCGATTGGTAGTTGAGACCAGTCTCAAGCATCGTGCAACTGCTGTCATATTGGCCCATAATCACCCGGGAGGCGATCCGAACCCTTCGACTGCTGACCGTCAGTTGACACGCAAGCTAAAAAGGATTTTGAACGATCTGGATATTACCGTGCATGATCATATCATCATTGCGGGCCCCAGTTATTTTTCTTTTGCCGAGCAGGGAGAAATGGAATGAAAGCTGATTCCATGCCTGCCATAATAGTTAAAGAATCCGGAAGCAAAGGCGATTGGAACACTCTGTCCTTCGAATTAGTGCCGCGCCCTTGCCTGAACGATCGCCAGGTCCTGGTTCAGGTGGAAGCTTGTTCGGTCAATCGAGCCGATTTGTTGCAAAGGCGCGGGCTTTATCCTCCACCCCCCGGCGCCTCATCTATCCTTGGCCTGGATTTCGCGGGTTTCGTAACGGCAGTGACTGAAAAAGTCACACAATGGCATCCGGGCGACCGAGTTTTCGGCATAGCCGCCGGCGGTGGTTACGGACGCTATGTAGCCGTTCCGGAAGATCATTTGGTAAGAATTCCCGAACGTCTTTCTTTCGTCGAGGCCGCAGCGGTCGCAGAGGTTTTTTTCACGGCCTTTCTCAATATATTCTTGGAAGCGCAGATTCAAGCAGGCGAGAGTCTACTCGTTCAAGGAGGGGGCAGTGGTGTCGGTACCGCTGCCATCCAACTGGCCAAATCAGCTAATGTCACAACTTTTGTCACCGCCGGCAGCAACGAAACAATCGAGCGATGTCTGGAACTGGGAGCCTCTTTCGGCATCAATTATAAGCAGGAAGACTTGGCTGAACGCATCCTGCAGATCACCTCCGGCAAAGGCATCGATGTAATCCTGGACATTGTCGGTGGACCGTACCTGACTCCTCATCTGAATATCCTCAGCACCCGCGGCCGGCTTGTTGTAATCGGCCTCATAGGCGGAAGCAAAGCAGAGATACCGCTCGGAATCTTGCTGACTAAGCGGTTGAGGATCATCGGTTCGGTGCTCAGAAGCAGAACTGCCGAGGAGAAATCAGCCCTGACCCAGCTATTCAAGGAGAAGGTCCTACCACTGCTTGAATCGAGTAAGGTGCACCCGGTAATCGATCGAATTTATCCAATTCACGCCGCCGAAGAGGCCCATCAGTATATGCTGGAGGGGGGCCGCTTCGGCAAAATCGTATTGACCTGGCATGGAGTGTAACCAGGGCAGGATAGTAGACTGCGAATTCGCGTTCGGAAGTGCTGGAGACCGCTTAATGGAGAAAGACTGGATCAGGTTGGATGATGTATCGTTTGTGCGCAATCGCAGAATTATCTTGCATCAGATCGAATGGTCGGTCAGCAATGGCGACCATTGGGTGGTCATGGGGGCAAACGGCTCCGGTAAAACCACCCTGCTCCAGCTCCTGGCTGGTTACCTCTGGCCGACCCAAGGCAACATCACTGTGTTGGGAGCAAGATTCGGCCATACCGACCTGCGGGAGTTAAGAAAAAAGATCGGTTGGGTTGGATCATTTCTGCAAGTTCAAGTTCCCCCATCTCAGCGTCCTCTGGATTTTATTGTCAGCGGCAAATTTGCTTCCATCGGGATTTTTGAAAAACCGGAGAAGGAAGACTACCGCCAAGCGCATGAAGTCGCTTGCCAATTGAGGTGCGAGAAGATTCTCGAGTCCCCCTACGGGGTACTATCGCAGGGCGAAAAACAGCGACTGCTCATCGCCCGTGCACTGATTCATGATCCGGAACTGCTCATACTTGATGAACCTTGTGCCGGGCTCGATTTAGTAGCGCGAGAACAATTGCTCCAGATCCTGCAGGATCTGGGAAATTCATCAAATACTCCGACCTTGATTTACGTCACTCATCATCTCGAAGAAATCGTGTCTATATTCACTCACACATTACTGCTCAAAGATGGAAAAATTCTATCACAGGGGAGAAAGCAAGATATCCTTCGCTCTTCTTTATTGCGCGCAGCGTTTGGAATTTCCATGGACGTCGTCAAGGAAGGAGATCGTTACTGGGCACACATACAGCCAGGTGCAATATCAAAATTTTTTAGTCAGGATCGCTAAAGTCGATTCATCATGGCATATTGGTGCTGGACGTATTTCAGAGCTTCCGGTGTATCCACGCCAGTGACCTCAGCCACATCGGCAATCACCATCCCAACACGACGGCCGTCCATGCTCATAAGTTCTATGAGATCCGTCAGGAAGAACTCTTCAACAGTAACCTGCCGGTCGCCCCATTTTTTCTGCACATGATGCGGCTTTCCTGCAAGCTGAGCCATGTATTCGAGGAGAACAGACCGCTTGGCAGCATAAACACCGGCGTTGCAAAAACGCAGCGCCCCCTGCCGATCGGCTGGATAGGATCGCCAGTATTTCCACTCGACAATCTGCTTCACTCGGTCTCCATCAAATTCCAACAATCCGTACTGAGCTTTGTCGTCAGGATTAAAAGCCAAAACCGCCAGATCGTTCTTGGAGAGTTGCCCGACCAGTTTATCATAGGTTGCAGACCGAATGAGCGGCACATCTCCCATAGTGATAATGGTTTTGTCGTGAACAACGGATTGCAAAAAGGATGTAGCCGCCAAAAGTGCTCCACCGGTGCCGTTGGTCTCAGGTTGAAAGATAAATTCCGCTCCATGGCTAGCCGCAGCCTCTTTCACCTGTTCTGCGAAATGGTGAACCACAATGCCCTTGGGGCCTGGCGGCAGATTCTCTAATACCTCTATCAGCAAAGGTCGTCTTCCGTTGCAGAGCGAGGCCTCCGATATGAGGGGCAAAAGAGTCTTGTTGCCTTCATAACCCTTCATGCGGCTACCTTTTCCGGCGGCAAAAATAACGCTGACTGTTTCTTCCAAGTGTAGCTACCCCATCTCTTTTCTGTATCAGTTCTTGTTTTGGCGATAAATTGAGACGGCTTTGTGATGTTCCTCTAGTGTCGTTGAGAATCGATGTGTTCCGTCATTATTGCTAACGAAGTACAAATAAGGGACTTCCTGAGGGTAAAGCACCGCTTGCAGCGATTTGGCACCCGGATTACATATGGGACCCACGGGCAACCCCTTTTTCTGATAGGTATTATAGGGACTTTGTCTGAGCAGATGTTCGCTGGTTATGGGTCCGGAAAAATCGGGTAAATCGTACACGGCAGTGGGATCGCTTTGGAGGGGCATGTTCAACTTCAGCCGGTTAAAAAACACCCCGGCAATCACAGGTCGTTCCGAATCTACAACGGCCTCTTTCTCCACTATGGATGCCATGATGACAACATCTTGAACGCTTAATCCCTGCTCCTTAGCCCGTTCTTTCCATTCCTTCGAAAAGTGAATCCTAAATTGGCGGACCATCGATTTTATGATGGTCTTGGCATTATTAGTTTTTGAAAAATAATACGTTTCCGGGAAAAGATAACCTTCCAGGGTGTCACCTGGCAGATCCAGTGAATCGATAAATTCCTTATCTCGAGTCGTCAACTGGATTATTTCCTTTGCAGAGCCAAGACCGGCTTGTTCGACTATTGCTGCTACATCCACCAGAGTGGAGCCTTCGGGTATGGTCACTCGGTGCAATAGAACTTTTCCTTGAACGATCTGGTCAAGAATCTGAGTCGGGGTAGAAAAGGACGAAAAAGCATATTCACCCGCTTTGAGCTTTTGACCTGACTTTTTCAGCCGGCAGAGGAGATAAAATTTCCTTGCGTCGGCAACCAGACCTTTGCTTTCAAGCAGATGGGCAATGGATGCTGCGCCCATTCCCGACGCGACACTCAGTTCATGTACCTGTGGCTTAGTGCTGCCGGGCAATTGCAAAAAGAGCCAAAATTGAAAGGCATAGACGATACCCGCGAGCACGATAAACCATGTCACTGAGATCCCGATATACAACATCATAACAGCAAATTTTTTCCAACCGCTCATGCCTTGCCTCCTCGCAGACAAATCTCTTTAGCACGGAAAAGGGCCTACGACAACCGCCACAACTACTTGCAGAAACTGGAACTTGGCGGACGCCGGTTTGAGATTGTCTTCAAGGAATGCTTCGAGAATGTTGTCGTCGAGAATCTTTGGCTTAGAGACGATTAAATGCTATGATGTCGCCGAGGTGGAAGATGCGGGGCAAAATTTGGAAATCATCTAAAAAGGGGCGGCAAATCTTATGGCGAAAGATCTGTATCGTGACGCGGGGGTGGATCTGGGCAAAGCAAATGAGCTGGTGAAGCGCATCCAACCGTTAGTGCGCTCAACCTTCAACAGCGGAGTCATAACAGACATTGGCGGTTTTGGGGGGCTTTTTTCATTCGACTGCAACAATTTCAAGAGCCCCGTGCTGGTCTCCTCGACAGATGGTGTGGGAACCAAACTGAAGGTCGCGTTCTGGGCCAATATGCACAACACAGTGGGAATCGATTTGGTAGCGATGTGCGTGAACGATATCATTGTGCAGGGAGCGCGCCCGCTTTTTTTTCTGGATTATCTCGCAATGGGAAAAATCGAGCTGGATCTGGTCGAACAAGTCATAAGTGGTATCGTGGCGGGGTGCAAACAAGCCAAATGCTCTCTGATTGGCGGAGAAACCGCTGAAATGCCCGATTTTTACAAAGAAAATGAATACGACCTAGCAGGATTTGCGGTGGGCATAGTGGATAACAGCCAGATTATCGACGGTTCGAGCATCCATGTCGGCAATCAAATCATCGGACTGGCCTCGAGTGGGATTCACTCCAACGGCTATAGCCTGGTACGGCGCATCGTATTAGACCAACTGAAAATGGAACCGGACAGTCTCATTCATGAATGCAACCGGACGGTCGCGGAAGAATTGCTTGAACCCACCTCCATCTACGTCGAACCCGTGCGCAAGCTCTTACGCCAGTTCAAGATCTTGGGCATGGCCCACATCACCGGAGGTGGGTTTTACGATAATATTCGCCGAATTCTTCCGGGAGCCTGCCAGGCGGTCATCTACCACGGCTCATGGGAGGTCCCTCCCATCTTCCGCTTTTTGCAGGAAAAGGGAGGTATCTCCGAAGATGAAATGTACCACGTTTTTAACCGCGGAATCGGTTACGTTTTCATCGTCGAACCCAAGGAAACAGATGAAATTATAGAGCTTTTGTATGCCATGGGGGAAAAAGCCTATCGCATAGGAGAAATCGTCGCTCGCGAAGAAGGCTCACCCCCGGTGCGAATTGTAAGCGAGTAAGCATGTCCGGGCCGACTCCACTTCCTTCTCAGGTGAAACCACTGCAGGCGAAGAACGAAAAGATAGACGCCACTATCTCAGTTCTTTCCCACTACCTGCATGGAAAAGAAAAAGCTTTGAGGCTGGCCCTGACCTGTTTTTTTTCCAATGGACACCTGCTCATAGAAGATCTGCCCGGCCTTGGCAAAACGACTCTAGCCATAGCCATCGCCAAAATTTTGGGCCTCACCTTCGGCCGAATTCAATGCACCTCCGACCTGCTTCCTTCGGATATTACCGGGCTTTCCATCTACAACAAGAAACTAAGCGCATTCGAGTTCCAACAAGGCCCTATCTTCAGTCACATTGTACTGTTCGATGAGATCAATCGGGCCACTCCCAAAACACAGAGCGCCCTGCTGGAAGCCATGGCGGAAAAGCAAGTGACCATCGAGGGAAGAACTTATAATCTCCCTCGGCCATTCTTTGTCATCGCCACCCAAAACCCCACGGAACAGTTTGGAACCTTCCCACTGCCCGAATCCCAACTGGACCGGTTTATGATGAAAATAAGCATAGGCTATCCCGTTCGATCTGCCGAAAGGGAGATTTTAAAAGGAGGCAGCAAGCGCAAAGAAATCTATTCCATTAAACCGGTCATGGATAAAGATGAAGTGATCGATATCCAGCAAACCATACGACAGGGAGTATATGTTTCGGACAAGGTCATCGACTATTTTTTGAACGTTATTGAGGCGACTCGAAACAGCAAATACTTAATCGCGGGTCTTTCAACCAGAGGAGCCCTGGCTCTGGTCCAAACAGCCAAAACAGACGCTTTTTTCAGGAAAAAAGACTTTGTGGTGCCCGAAAATCTGAAAGAACTGGCTCAGTACATCATACCCCACAGAGTCTTATTCAAGGAAGAATTCGAATCGGCCAACAAGAAGGAGATTATACGATCAATCTTGGAAGAAGTGCCGGTCCCGGTGTAATCAAAATCAATAAAGCCGGCTGGATATACATTATCCTGACAATCTTGGTCGGTTTTTCGGCTGTCAATACCGGCAATAATCTCATCTATATCATAGCCTCCGCACTGCTCAGCTATATGCTGGTTTCAGGAATTTTCGGCCGGCGCAACCTGTTGGAACTCGACATTGAATTGGAAATTCCGCTGGAAGTCTTTGCCGGAACCGACACTCCCATTGGAATTCGAGTGCGCAACAGGCGAAAATTCATGCCTGCATTTCTAATCCGGGTGCTTATCGAAGGTCAACAGTCCATTTTTTCATTTATCAACGCAAGCTCAGAACAGAAGCAGTATTGCCGGATGCAATTCCAAAATCGAGGTGAATATCTGATCAAAAATGTCTACATCAGTTCGGTTTTTCCATTTAATTTCTTTTCGCGTTATAGAAAGATCGAAAAGGCACTTAGACTCATCATCTTGCCGAAGCCTCGGAAATGCGAAACCATTCATTTTCACGACAGACAAACCCGGCTCAGAGGAGAAACGTCAACCCTGACCCTTGGATACGATTCGGATATCGTCTCAATTAGGGACTACACCTCCGGAGATCCGCTTAAATACATCAGTTGGAAGTCGACGGCAAAAACGGGTATTTTAAAAACAAAGGAACTATCTGCCGTCGAGCTTCAGCATGTCATGATCGATTTCGATAAAATGGACAAAGAGGATCTGGAACATAAGATATCCTGCGTAACTTTCTTGGTCCTCAAATTTGTCCGATCAAACATTCCGGTGGGTTTGATGATCGAGGGCGAAAGCTTTAAACCGGCTGCGACCGCCGCGCATAAAATAAATCTACTAAGAAAACTGGCTCTATATGGTCAAAATTAGCAGCATCTTACAGATCATCACCTACCTGGTGGTTGTCATAAGCTATGCGGCAGTTTTTCAATATGTAGAGTTGTACTATTCGCTGAGCTTCGGAATTCTCTTCACTCTCTCCGTCTATCTGAACTTCAATAGGTTTATCAAAATTTCCCGCTGGGTTCTCAACAGCATCTCGATCGTCGTTCTGTTGGTTTCAGTTCTGACGGTCACCACTGACTACCTGGTGGAACCGGTTTTGGGAGCGCTCGTCGTGTTGATTGCCATCAAGCTCCTGGATGAAAAGGCCTTCAGAGATTACGCACAGATATTCGCCATGTGCATTTTCCTGTTGATCGGCTCCAGCCTGCTTTCTCTAAACATCACCTTTCTTGGCTACTTTTCACTGACGGCCCTCTTGTCCACAACCGCATTGATTCTGCTGGCCTATTTTGCTCAAGATCCAGAAATTACCATCGACAGAAGCGCTCTCAACAAAGTTTTGCTGCAATCTCTTCTCATTTGCGGCATCGCCCTACCCGGCTCTTTGATCTTCTTCGTCATTTTGCCTCGCACCAATTATCCGATCTTAAGCTTTCTCAACAGGGATGGCTACGCCAGAGCCGGCTTCACGGACAGCATCAACCTTGGGGAAATATCTGAGATTCAGGAAAATAATGCCGTCATATTCAGGGCCGAAATGAGCCCGGTCAATCAACCGGATCTCTATTGGCGGGGGATAGTTCTCGACAAATTCGACGGCAGATCTTGGAGAAATAGCGGTAACCACGTTAAGTCCAAACCGATTCTTGCGGGAGATCGACAAATCGATCAGGTCATTTATCTGGAACCTTATGGCAATAATTATCTATTTGCATTGGACAAACCGAAGTCGATTTTTTTGCGGCATGTTGAGCACTCAAACGACCTGACCTATTCCTTGCCGGAATATTTCCATGATCGAATCCGTTACGAAGCAACGTCGGTCATTTCTGATTTTCTTCCGGATAAGTCCTCTAACCACTCACAATATCTTCAGCTGCCTGCATACTTTTCGCCCAAGATAAGTCAACTCGTAGCCGAGTTGTCCTCGGGCAAACAAGGCAGTGAAGCCGTAAAAGCATTGCTTGGATTTTTCAGGCGCGGCGACTTCTCCTACTCCATGAAGAAGCTGCCCACTTCAGAGAACCCGCTGGAAGATTTTCTGTTTCAAAACAGGAGCGGAAACTGCGAGTTTTTCGCTTCATCCCTGGCCGTCATGCTGAGGATGGCTGGCGTCCCGGCGCGACTTGTGGGAGGTTATCGAGGAGGCTACTACAACCAGGCGGCCGGCTATTACATGGTCCTGCAAAATAACGCCCACGTGTGGGTCGAAGCTTATCTGCCCGAGAAGCGAGGCTGGCTAAGAATAGACCCAACATTGTACAGCCGAACCGATGCTTCCATCGGCACCGGCCAAAGTTTATTCATGCGGTTGAAACTCACGATGGATACATTCAATTACTATTGGTACAAGTTCATCATCAACTATGATTTCAGCAAACAATTAGCACTGATCAGAAAACTCAAGGCAACCATCCAAAAGCCGGATGTTCAAATTGGCCTCGCCAAAAATGAAATCAAAAAATATCTGCGCTATCTTTTGGCCATCCCGCTGATTGTTTTTTTTGTTTACGCAGTATTTCGTGCCGCCCGCAAGCGACCTCAAGATAAATTAATCGCCAGATTCCAAAATAGAATGAGCCAACTCGGTTATGAGCGCAGAGATTGCGAGGGCCTCGAAGAATTCACGGCTCGCATCGAAGACCAAAATGTGCGCCGAAAGGCGCAGCAATTCGTCAACAAATTCGAATCCATCTATTATAAGGACCGCAATTTCAGTAATGATGACAGAAAATTGCTGAACCGCCACATCAGCGAACTTTAGCAATACTTCGTCCCAGAGTGTTGCGGCCCGGCTTATGACTTCGATCGACACTTAAAAGCATCGCCAAAAACGGTCCGGCACCAGTGCCAAACAGTATGTTTGCTATTCGAGCACGGATTATGGTTTCAGAGGATGCGCACATCGACAACCCTGAAGATTCCTGCTTTCATAGGAATGGCGATTCCTAGCTTTGCCTAACATGAATCACCAAATGTAGGTACAGATAAATGAAAAACCAACTTGGGATTGATGGGGAACTCAATGATTCTATATGACCAAGATCAAAAAGAAAGCTATGTCGAATTTGGCATTGAGATCCCGATCTCCGGAGATAAAAAAGCACGTATCTTCCACCACTTGATGTCCCGGAAGGATCTTGCGGAGAAAGTGACGAATTGGCACATCGACAAAATTTATGAGCGAATATCAAAGGCGGACCTTTTGCGCGTGCACTCCTCACAATACGTTGAGAACCTATGTTCAGAGCGTCTTGAAGACGAGATCATCAGGGCTTACGAATTGATAGACAGTTCCGGTAAACATCATCGCTATAATCCGGCCGGGGCAATGCTTCCCCTGCGCAGTCTGTTCGGCAGGATATTAAACAAAGTGGCGGGTACCTATCAGTGCTGCACAGTAGCACTTGACAAGAAGTTTTGCTTCTATTTTGGAGGTGGGATGCACCACGCGCAGCGCGGTTTCGGAAACGGCTTCTGCCTGGTCAACGACGTGGTGATCGCCATTCGGAGGCTGCAGGCGGAAGGCTATATCAGAACCGCCTGGGTCATCGATGTTGACGTGCATAAAGGAGATGGAACCGCTTCATTAACAGAAGGCGATGCCTCCGTGAAAACGCTCAGCGCCCACATGGCTCGGGGCTGGCCTCTTGACGGCAAGCCATATGACGAAAAAGGATTACCGAATCCGTCTTTTATTCCGAGCGATATCGACATACCGATCGCGGAGGGAGAGGAGCCGGTCTACCTGGCTCGACTGGCCAAGGGACTGCAGAAGATGGCCGAAACACCCGAACCCGACCTCGCAGTCGTCCTATTGGGGGCCGACCCTTATGAAAAAGACGAACTTCCATCGACGGGGCTTCTCAATCTGTCTCTGGAACAGCTTATGGAGCGGGATATTCTGATATATCGGTTTTTAAAGGATCGTTCCATTCCCGGGGCCTTCCTCATGGCCGGGGGATACGGTAAAGGTTCGTGGAAGGTCTATGCCCAGTTTCTGGAATGGGCACTGCTAGATCGCTTCTGTTGAACTGCCGATTTCTGCATTTCGGCTTACAACATGCACTTCGCTTAGAACTGTAAGATCAGTAAAGACCGCTGACCGATTTGAGCAACGGCGTTGTCCAAAATCTCAAACCCATTTATCCCAGCCTTACCCATCGCGAAAGTTAGGTGAAAAACATTGCCTATCCCAAAGTCGATTACTAAGTATTCAATATGGAACAACAACAAATGAGATTTAGATGAGTGTCAAGTGTGACGTGGAATCGCTCAAATTAGGCTCTAAATTTTGAGAAAAATAAGCTTCTGCCCACACTTCGTATTTGACTAGTCAGAGATCATTGTATTTAAAGTTAAAGTTACTCGTTAAGGTCTAAAGTAAACTGAAATGACAATCGTAAACCTCTAATAAATATTATTATAAAAATCATGGCATCACAGGGTCGTTCGCCTCCGATTTCTACAAGATGATTTTGGAATGTGTCCATCTGGCGCATTTACAACACCTTTGCCTGCACAACACACTCGATTAAAAACCGTTGCGCCGTGTCTTTATCATTAGAGACTGGGATAGAAGAGTGTTTGCTGATGGGCATTACATTGGTCACTGGCAGCTGGATTCGGACTTGAATATGGAAGAGTAGGGAGCAGTCAAATGGAAGAAGCAATTTTAATCAAAGCAGACGAAGCCAAAGAGAAATCATTCGAAGAACTCCTCAAAGAATTGGACGGCAGCCGCGATGGTCTAAGTGCTTCAGAAGCACAAAGCCGACTCGATCAATACGGTCCGAATGCACTTGAAGAACAGAAAAGTCATCCTCTGCTTAAATTTCTTTCTTATTTTTGGGGTCCCATCCCCTGGATGATAGAGGTAGCTGCTATTTTGTCCGCGGTGGTGAGGGACTGGTTCGACCTTGCCATCATTTGCTTTTTGCTCGTTTTCAATGCCGTCATTGGCTTTTGGGAGGAGCATGAAGCAGATAACGCTCTGGATGCATTAAAAGATCAGCTTGCTTTGCAGGCGCGGGCAAGACGGGATCAGAAGTGGCTGGAAATTCAGGCGCGTGACCTGGTACCGGGTGATGTGATTCGTCTGAGGGGTGGCGATATCGTTCCCGCCGATTTGAAGCTCTTTAATGGAGATTATGTGAGCATTGACGAATCGGCACTCACGGGAGAATCTCTACCAGTGAACAAACAGCAAGGAGATATCGCTTATTCCGGTTCAATCATTAAGCAAGGTGAAATGGAAGGACTGGTAACTGGCACCGGCGGCAACACCTATTTCGCTCGGACCGCCAAGCTGGTCGAAGGTGCGGGTGCCGTATCCCACTTCCAAAAAGCGGTGATGAGGGTAGGAGATTTCTTGATCTTCATCGCCCTGGGACTGAGCATCATTCTAATCGTTGCAGAACTGCTTCGAGGCGTTCCCGTCTTAAGACTTGTCGAATTTGTACTAATCCTGGTAGTAGCATCGATTCCAGTTGCGATGCCCGCGGTACTCTCCGTCACCATGGCACTTGGGGCGCTGGCTCTGTCGCGTATGAAAGCAATCGTATCCCGTCTTCAATCAATCGAAGAGATGGCGGGCATTGACATCCTCTGCTCTGACAAGACGGGGACCCTGACCCAAAACAAACTCACTCTTGGAGATCCTGTGACTTTTGAGGCTAAGGATGCCCAGGAGTTGATATTGGCAGCTTCCCTGGCTTCCAAGGAAGAGAATAAAGATGCTATTGACCTGGCAGTATTGGGCGGTCTCCAGGATTTGGGAATCCTGGGGTCATACCAGCAGCTTAGCTTTGTACCGTTTGATCCCGTTAACAAACGAACCGAGGCAACGATAAAGAGTGAAGACAGCACTTTCAAAGTAGCTAAAGGCGCTCCTCAGGTGATCATAGAGATGTGTCGCATGGATCAGGAGAACAAGTCAAAAGCCGATGAAGCAGTTAATGAATTCGCTGCCAAAGGGTACCGCACGCTTGGGGTCGCCAGAAGTTCGGGTGAAGATTCCTGGGACTTTTTGGGCATCCTGCCTCTTTATGACCCTCCGCGCGAGGACTCGGCGGAAACTATTGCCAAAGCTGAAGAATACGGCATTCAAGTAAAAATGATAACCGGTGATAATGTGGCCATCGCAAAGGAGATTGCCAAACAGCTGGGGATGGGGACCAACATCCAACCTGCAACCAAGCTCTTTACAGAAGACGAGTGTGAGACTTTAAGCCGCAATGCAGCCGAGAAAATCGAAGCGGCCGACGGCTTCGCTCAGGTTTATCCCGAACATAAATACAGCATAGTTAAAACTTTGCAAGATCGTGGCCACCTTGTGGCAATGACCGGTGACGGAGTAAACGATGCGCCGGCTTTGAAGCAGGCGGAAGTTGGGATCGCCGTATCCGGCGCAACCAACGCCGCCCAGTCGGCCGCTGCCCTGGTTCTAACTCAATCCGGGCTGTCGGTGATTATTAAGGCGGTCGAAGAGGCGCGCCGCATTTTCGAGCGAATGATGAGCTATACGATTTATCGCATCGCTATGACCATAGACATCATGTTCTTCGTGGTCCTGGCAATGCTGGCTTTTAACTTTTACCCCCTGACAGCCGTAATGATCATCATTTTGGCGCTGCTGGACGATATTCCTATCATGACCATTGCCTACGACAATACTTACCTCAACCCTAAACCGGTGCGTTGGGATATGCATCGAGTCTTGACCGTATCGTCCATCCTCGGACTACTGGCCGTGCTGGAAACTTTCGGCTTGCTATTGATCGGAAAACTATTGATGAAGCTCGATACACCTCACATCCAAACCATGCTCTTTTTACAGCTGGTGGCGGGCGGCCATCTCATGCTGTTCCTCACCCGCACGAAGAAATCTTTCTGGCGGCCGCCATACCCATCAAGGTCTTTGTTCTGCGCCATTGTCGGCACGCAGATTTTCGCAGTATTGATGTGTGGATTTGGATGGCTGATCCCGCCCTTGCCTTGGGATCTTATAGGCATCGTTTGGGCCTATAATATAGTGTGGATGCTCTTTCAGGATGTAGTCAAGCTTGGTGTCTACATGCTTATTGAGGACCGAGCAAGACACAAAAGGCGTTTCCTGCATGTCATCAACCGATCGTTGCATTCCCATGCTTCCCGAGAGTAACAGGCCGTCCAATAATAGCTGCGCCGCTCTTTATACCGTCACCCCGGCGAAGCTTGTCCGAGCAGGCCTCAAGCAAGGAGCCGAGGTCTAAGAGCTTCTAAAAGAATCTGGACCCCGGCTTTCCCCGCAATATCAGCTTCAGTTACTTACAGGTCGACGGTTATACTTTTTGGTGTAAAATCTCCTTGGGCTTCTTTCTTGCGGTGGATATGGATCTTTTGTGGTTAAAACCAACTTTATCATCGACTTGGAGGAAGCTTTACAATTATCGTGCGCAAAGTTTCAATCGAAGACTTCGTGATTAAGAAAACTAGGCGATCTGCTGTAGAGAGGATAAAAGATGTCCGACGAACAACAAGAGGAAATGATTGGAAAAGTTAGAGCCGCGGTAAAGGATCGGGCCACTTGGTTTGCCCTGCTCTACAAGAGCTTCAAGGAGGTCCTTCCCGAGACAGAAGTACAAAAGGCAGCAAGAAATGCCATCTACGAATTCGGCCGGCTCAAGGCCAAAAAAGATCCAGCAGACTTCTCCCCCGAGCTCTGGGTCAAAAGACATGTCGACAAGGGCTCATACCTGGTTTTCGATTCCGATGTCGAAGTCAATCCCGAAGGGGCTGTGCAGCAGATGAAGCACTGCGCTCTGGTAGAGGCTTGGAAGGAGATGGGATGCAGTGACGAAGAAATCGATCTATTCTGCGACATCGCAATGGAAGGCGACCGCGGCAGGGCGGATGTCCATGGCGTTCGCATGGAGCTCGAAGAAAGGATTGGGCGAGGCGACCCGTACTGTAAATTGAAAATCTTTAACAAATAATTTAAGGAGACCGGGTGAACGTCTATTTTTCCGGAATCATCGGTTCTGGCAAAACAACCCTCGGCCTCAGACTGGCCGAACTGCTGGAGCGGCAGTTTCTTGACCTGGACCAGCATATGGACCGAATCCTCGGGTATTCATTTCACAAATTGGTGCAGGAACAAGGCTGGCTTGCATTTCGCGAGCTCGAATACTCCCTATGCAAAGATTTCAGCCGGCGCCGCAATGCCATCATTGCCTTGGGTGGAGGAACCATACGATATGAGTGGAACAGGGATATTCTCAAGGGTACGGGGACAATTATTCATATCGACACGCCCCCCGATGTATTGATCGAACGGGTGCGCAAAGCGGATCGCCCGCGGGTGCATGCCAGTACCACTCTGGAAGAAGACGTACACAGGATTTGGACGGAATCCGGCCACAAGTATCTTGAAGCCGCCGATATCGTCTATGAAACGGCACGGAAGAGCCTTGCGGAGGAGATCAGGGAGCTGCAAAAGATCATCATAACTCTGCTTTAAGATGGGTAATCACATGGCATTTACCGTAAAAGACCTGTTCAGGATTGAAGTCGTCCCGGCCCTGGGTTGCACCGAGCCAGTGGCAGTTGCCCTGGGTGCAGCAGCCGCCGCTTCGCTGTTGCCCGGGAAAGATATTAGAACCATTGAAATCTGGGTGGATCCCAATATTTACAAGAACGGAATCGCAGTCTCTATCCCCGGCACCGGAGGTCTCTGTGGGCTCGACCTGGCGGGGGCAATCGGAGCAGTAGGCGGTAACCCGCAGTTACGGCTCAAGGTGCTGGAGCCCGTGAATGATCAAGTGGTTGCGCGAGCTCAGGAGCTACTTCACGCCAAAAAGGTCAAAGTCAATCTGCTGCCCGACCAGAAAGGTATACTGGTCAGGACCGTGGTGAAGAGTGAAAATGCTGCCGCGGAGTCCCTCATTCAAGGTGTCCACGACAATATTGTGGCGCTGACCTTGAATGGCAAAGATGTCCAGGAGAGCCCCCTGCTGTCCGTAAAAGCATCGCAGGAAGGCAAAGGAGATCTTGAGAGATTGGAAAAGTGGCTGAAGGAGCTCTCTTTGGAACGGCTTTTCGTTCTCCTCGACGATCTGGACGGCGACGACCTGGCATTTCTTAAAGAGGGTATACAGACCAACATGCGGCTGGCCGAATATGGCCTCAAACACGGGCCGGGACTGGGCATAGGCATGACTTTGGAACGGCTTGCACGGCAGAAGTTCATTATGAGAGACATGATACTCGCCGCAAGAATCCTCACCGCAGCCGCTTCCGATGCCCGCATGGCCGGCATTAAACTGCCGGCAATGAGCTCGGCGGGAAGCGGCAACCATGGACTGATCACAACATTACCCATATGGGCGGTCAAGGATTATGTGACCTGCAATGAGGAAACCGTTTTGAAATCAATCGGTCTCAGCCACATCATAACTGCCTACATCAAGGCTTATACCGGCAGGCTTTCCGCCGTGTGCGGCTGTTCCATCGCAGCAGGGGCCGGCGCTGCAGCAGGAGTGGCCTACCTGTTGGGCGGCGATCTCCACCATATTGCTGGAGCCATCAAAAATCTGACGGAGGACTTGGCGGGCGTCATTTGCGATGGAGCCAAAGCGGGGTGTTCCTTGAAGCTGGCCACCGCCGCCGGAACTGCAGTGCAGGCGGCCCTTTTCTCTCTCCAAGGTGTCCAGGTTCAACCCACCGATGGGATCATCGGCATTTCCCCGGAAAAAACCATGCAGAACATTGGAGTATTAAGCACCGAAGGAATGATCGAGACCGACCGAGCGATTCTCAGGATAATGCTCGAAAAGCAGTTTTCATTGGACATGAACCGCGTTTCCTTTCATGTCGACTGAAAGGAAAAATTCCAAGTTACCAACTGTTCAGCGGAGATGGATCAGTCTTTTGCTTTATTCACGCAGTAGAATGCCAGTACGAAAAGTATCGAACCTATAGCGGCCAGCAGAAAATAGGAAAACAAATCAGGGACATGTCCGAAAGACGCGCCTCTTATGGCTGTGGAGGCATGGGTCAGAGGCAGGAAAAAGAGAGCCTTCTGAGCCCAGTGAGGCATGCGATCGACTGGGAAGAAAGTACCACCGAGGAAAGCCATCGGCGTTATGAAAAAATTGGTCAGCAAAGCCTGATCGGCATGGGACTTCACGAGCATTGCCAGGCACACGGCCAGCGATGCGAAGACAAAACCGTTCAGTACCACTGCAAGCCAGAAGAACAAATTGTAGGAAAGCACAACCCCAAAGAAAAAAGCCAAAACGATGATGACCGTGACCGACAAGAGTGCTCGGGTGATGCCGGCCAATACTTCTCCTGTCACATAAGCAATGTTTCGAATGGGTGCTGCCTGAAACTCCTCGAAGATTCTCCAGTAAAACCTGGCAATGTTGATCTCGCTGGCGATGGCAAACGCTTGAGTCATGCTGTTCATGGCCACCAAACCGGGGATAAGAAACTCCAGATAGGTGTGTCCTGCCAGCTGCACATCTTTTCCCATGCCCAGGCCAAAGGCAATCAAATAAAGGGTGGGGCCCACTGACATGGATGCTATTTGCCTGAAAAACTTTTTCTTAAGGATCAAAAGCTCCCGGTAATATATGGCGAGCCAACCTCTCATGGCAGCACTTTTTTCCCGGTTAAGAAAATAAACGCATCTTCCAGATTCACCCTGCGCAGAGAAAAACTGCCTTGCTGTTCTCGAATATACCTTTTCGCCTCCTCTCTGCTTTTGAAATAAGTCGTTTCCATCTCGCCATTGATAATCTCATCTAGAGCCCACGCACCCAATCGAGCCATCAGATTTTGCGGAGTATCGACAGTCACGATTCTTCCTTCGTCAAGAAAAGCCACGCGATCCGCCAAGAATTCAGCTTCTTCTATGTAGTGGGTTGTTAGAAAAATGGTCGCACCCCCCTGTTGTATTCTTTTCACAAGCGACCAGATGCGCCGTCGGATACTCGGGTCCAGTCCTACTGTGGGTTCATCTAAAAAAAGAATCCTGGGCGAATGCATCAGAGCTCTAGCTACCATCACCCGTCTTTTCATACCTCCGGAAAGCTGCTTGACGGGACTCGCTTTGCGCTCTTTTAGCTCCACGTAATCCAGAAGTTCATCAATCCGCTCCAACCTTTCTTTAGTCGGCATGTGAAAAAGTCTACCGTGAATGTCCATATTTTCGAAAACTGTCAGCTCATGATCCAGGTTGATGGTTTGAGGCACCAGCCCACATTGTCTTTTCGCCTTTAGCGTGTCGCGTTCTATGTGCTGGTCATGCAGATAAGCATCGCCCAAAGTCGGACGCGACAGACCGGTCAAAATCCTGATAGTGGTGGTCTTGCCTGAACCGTTTGGGCCGAGGTAGGCGAACAGCTCCCCGGCTGCTACCTGCAGATTGATGCCCTGCAGTGCTTTCACAGACCTGTAATGCTTCGTGAGGTTTTCTAATCGAATCATGGTTTGCATCAAAATAATTATATCCTAAATTGCCGATTCCATCGGATGAGCAGCGGCTTATGCAGGCGCCATTTGTCATTCCGCATCAGCTAAGATCATCCGAACCTTCTACTTTGTTATTATGACCGACTGATGTCAAGGAATTTCCCCAGTTTTCAGGAATGAAGCAACTGTGCCATCATTTTATCAACGGGGTTTTTAAATTGCGTGACGAATGGTGGTCATTCCTGCTAAAAATAGTTATATTCATTTTTTAAATTGGGGCTAGAGTTCTGATGATCAGTAAGATTCGGTCGCACAGGTTAGTTGGACTCCATCCGGAACCAGTTAGGGTTATATGGTATATATAAACTCGGTGGACTGCCCTGCGGCCTTAAGAACCTGATGATTCAAGAACTTTTTTTGTTGGGACCCATCGATTGAGGTAAGAGTAATGGTTTACGACGTAGGTGTGGATGTCGGTTCGGTAAGCATCAACTGTATAGTGGTTGATGAAAACCAGCAGGTTGTCTATGAGGCTCCTTATCTTCGACATTACGGGTTGGTTTATGAAGAAACCCATACACTACTAAAAAAGGTTCTGGAACCCCGCTTTTTCCAGGGTTCATATCAAATTCGTTCAGTCTCATTTACCGGAGTACACGGCCAAATCGTGGCCGATATTCTCTCCACACCATGGGAAGTGGAGACAATCGCCCAGGTTCTCGGAGTAACCCGCATCGTTCCCGGGGTGCGCACCGTTATCAGCATTGGCGGCCAGGATGCAGCCCTTTTCCAATTAGCCCACGACGGCGACCAATGGCATTTGGAAGCATTTAACATGAACGGGCCCTGCGCCTCAGGGACCGGCTCTTTTATCGACCAGCAGGCCGAACGCCTTACGCTCTCCATGTACGGCGGCGAATTCAACGTGGATCAGGAGACGCAGCAGCAAACTCTGGACGATTTTATAGCGCTCGGTCATAAAAGCACCTACCCTGCCCCCGTAGCATGCCGCTGCACCGTCTTCACAAAATCCGATATGATCCATTTGCAGAACAAAGGCGAAACCTTGCCCAACATCATAGCCGGTCTGCATCACGGTAACGCGGCCAACTACATGAGCACCATTGTGGCCAACCGCGATCTCGACGAACCTCTGGTTTTCATCGGCGGCATGGCCTCCAACCATTTGCAGGTAAGAGCGTTCCAGCATTATTTCCCGCGACTAAAAGTTCCCCCTCATCACACTTCATTGGGTGCCCTGGGAGTTGCTCTGCAAGCCCAAAAACAAGGATGGAACAACACGGTGGACCTGTCTCAATTGGACAATGGCCATAAGCAATCCCGCTATCATTTTCCGAAAGCCGAATGCCTGGAACTGAAGTTGACCCGCTTCGATCCGGACAACTCGTTGTCAGCCTGGACAACACGCCGGAAGAATCCTGTCAAAGCCTATCTCGGCGTTGACATAGGCTCGACGACCACAAAATATGCGTTAATCGATGATGAAGGGCAAATCATCAATAAGTGCTACGTACCCACCCGGGGAAAACCGATCGAGGTTACTCAGAAGCTTCTCAGGACTCTGTGCGATCAAACGGGAAAGCAAGTCAGGCTGATGGCTATCGCCACTACCGGTTCCGGCCGGAACGTCGTAGGCGACTTTCTGAAGGCGGATTTGGTGATCGACGAGATAACGGCTCACGCCAGAGGCGCGGTAGCAATCGATCCTAAAGTGGACACGATTTTTGAAATTGGAGGCCAGGATTCCAAATACATCCGAATCGACAATACACATCCCCTCGACTTCGACATGAATAAAGTCTGTGCCGCTGGAACCGGGAGCTTTCTGCACGAACTCGCAAACAAGCTGAAGATCAACATCGTAGGAGAATTCCAGGAAATTGCGCTTTCCGCTCAAACCCCGATCCACCTGGCGGAACGCTGCACCGTGTTCATGGAATCGGATCTGGTGAGCTACGCTCAGAAGGGAGCCGAACGTAACGATTTGATTGCAGGACTGTGTTACGCGATTGTCTATAATTATTTGAACAGGGTGGTGGAAAAACGCTATGTCGGTCAGCGCATTATGTTTTTGGGCGGACCGTCGCTCAATCAAGGAATCGTAGCCGCATTTGAAAAGGTTACCGGCAAGCCTATTTTGGTCCCCAAACACCGCGAGGTCATGGGGGCTTACGGGGCAGCCCTGTCAGTTAAGGAGCTGTTTCAAAGAGGCGACATATCGCAACAGGCGAGAGATCTGGAAAAGCTTGCTCAGCTCGAAGTCAACCACACCGAAACCGTGTGCAAAGCCGACAAGAAGTGCCACAATGAATGCAAGCTCAAGGTTTATAATTTCGGCGGTCGCAAGAGTGTTTGGGGAGGCGACTGCGGAAGGTATGAAGTCAGTCGCTACGATGGCGCGCAACAACGTAACTTCTTTGAGGAACGTCAGCAATTGTTCCTGGAGGCACTGGAGGAAAAGTGTCTGTTGAGCCTAGAGCCGGTAGGGTCCAACGATCGAACCCGGCCGACTGTCGGCGTGCCGCTGGCATTGCATTCTCTCGAGTGGGGGATCTTGTGGGGACACCTGCTCGCAGAACTCGACTTTCCCGTGCGCTTCAGTCCACGAACGAATAACAGGCTGGTGTTGAGCGGTTTGGAGAGCATGACGGCCGAAACATGCTTTCCGATCAAGGTATTCCACGGGCATGTGCGCCATTTACTCGATGAATGCGATTACCTGTTTTTGCCGAATGTCATTAATATGCCCACCCCGACGGAAGAGGAGACAGGGTTTTTCTGCCCGTTGGTGGAAAGCTCTCAGTATATGGTGCGGGCAGCATTAAGAATACCGGACGATAGGATGATCCGCCCTACCCTGTATTTGAAGGACGGCCATCGAACTATGATTGATTCTATTTACCGAAGTTTTCCCGTGCAGTTGCGGCCGGAGCAGGCAAAGATCGAGAGAGCATTCGAAAAAGCCTGGAACCGGCAGGAAGAATTTCGGAACCAACTGATCCAGAGGGGAAAAGAGATCCTTCAGCAGACACCGACCACGGAGCCTCTTTGGATCATTACCGGCCGGCCGTACAATCTTTATGATGAACGGCTAAACCTGCAGCTGGGAAAATACCTGGCAAAGCTTGGAATTAAAGCGCTGCCGATGGATTTTCTCGACCTCGATGACGAAGATTTGACCGACTATCCAAGGATGTACTGGGGACTGGGCGCCAAAATTCTCCGCACGGCCAAGCGCATCGCCCGCGCCCCCAACTGGTACGGACTGCATTTGACGAATTTTAGCTGCGGGGCCGACTCCTTCGTCGAACATTTCTATCGCCACATACTGGGAAATAAGCCGTCTCTAATCCTGGAACTGGATGAGCATAGTGCGGTAGCCGGCGTAATGACTCGCATCGAGGCTTACAAAAATGTTGTGAAGAACCTTCAGGAACGCTATATGGCAACCCTCGATTATGGCATGGAGGCGCTGGGATAGGAACTCCAATAGAAACACACCACGGTTGTCTCCTTTTTAAAAGAATCATGTTTTCAAAAATGAAAATTTATAATAATTACAAGCAGCGCATGACGAAATTTGATATAGATTGCGCGCACAATAAGTTAGTGTTGCCAAGGGACTTTGAAAACATACCCGCTCCACCCACGTTAGTAACGCAGGGCTTTAACCCTACATGAACTGGCAGGGCTAGAGGCCCTGCGCTACGTTGGAAATGGAGCAATGGCTTTTTCCGGGTTTCTCGGATCCAAACTAAGTCAGGAGATATCAAGAGAGCGAATTAATGTCGTCATCCAATGATCAACCCACCTTCGACCGGTTCATCACCAGCGTAAAACAATTTGATATTTCAGGCAAAACCCTGCTGCTGCCGGACATGGCCCCGTTTGCCGTGCGCCTGCTGGCGGCAAGCTTTCGTGCCGTCGGTGTCCCTGCGGTGGTTATGGATACCTATAAGGGATTGTCTCTCGGCAAGCAATTCACATCCGGCAAAGAGTGCTTTCCCTGTCAAGTCACCCTGGGAGACATCCTCCACCATCTTCAGGAAGAGAAAAAGCACTTGGGCCCGGCCTTCTCTCCCGACAACTACGTCTATTTTCTTCCCGAGGCGGACGGCCCATGCCGCTTCGGTATGTACAACAAAATGCAGCGGCTCATCCTGGACCGATTTGACGGATTCAAAGACGTCCCCATCGTCTATATTTCGACCAAGAATGCGTACGCTACAGAAACCATCATGCCGCCGGAGCGCTCCCCCATTTTCAGGCGGCTGAGCTTTGTGGCGATGATCATAGCCGACGCGCTGGATCGCACGGTCTGGCGGGTACGCCCCTATGAACTGCGCCCCGGCATGACCGACTCGTTTATGCAGGAAGGCCTCGCTGCCATGATCGCCACCATCGAGGCGGTCGGCGCCGACCTGAACTTCAACAGGCTTTACCGGCTGCTCGAAGACATCGTGATGACCTCCCGCTCCTTTATCGATCCCTATCAACCAAGACGCCCCCGCATCGGAATAGTGGGAGAAATCTATCTGCGTCATCACCCCGACTCCAACCAGGAGCTCATACGCCAGCTTGAAGAGTATGGCGGTGAAGTGGTGAACGCTTCCTGCGGAGAATGGATTAATTTCGTCGCTTTTGAAAGGGCCAGAAAGCTGCGACGCAGGTGGCAAGAGCAGTGGATGGAACGAAATTTAGAGGCATTACGCGGTATTACCCGTAGACTGATTTCCCATGAAATTGAAAAGCTATATCAGATGTGGCGCCAGGGACAGGTCTATCGAACCGCATTACAACATTTAAACATCGCAACCGACCACAGCATCAATACTGTGGAGCGCAGACTGGAACGTAATCGCCTGTTTAGCTTCGATATCGGCACCGAGGCGGCTCTAAGCATCGGGGGTGCGCTGGAGTATGCCCATCACGGGTTCAACGGGGTGGTGAATGTGTTTCCTTTCACCTGTATGCCCAGCACGATCTGTTCGGCGATTTTGAAGCCCTTGCTGCATGAAAGAAAAATTCCTTACATCGACACCGCCTACGACGGCACCACTCAGCCGAATCGCGAAGCGGCCCTGCGTACTTTCATGTATCAAGCCAAACAGCATTTAGAAACCAGCCGCGCGCTTAAACGAACAAGGACCACGATTAAATGACTCAACACATGCTTATCAACGCCGTCCACCCGGAGGAATTCCGGGTAGTTCTGGTGGAAGGCCAGTCTCTGGAAGGCTTCTTTATCGAAACAGCGACAAGAGGTAAATTTGTCGGAAATCTCTACAAAGCCATAATTGCCCATGTCCAGCCGAGCCTGCAGGCGGCCTTCGTAAACTATGGAGTGGATCGGAACGGCTTTCTGCCGTTTGCCGAAATTCATCCGGAGTACTACCAGGAAGAGGTCGATGAACCTGCCAAAATCCAAGAGGTCATCTTTCCCGGCCAGGAGGTGCTGGTTCAGGTTGTAAAAGAAGAACTGGGCAACAAGGGCGCTCTGCTGACCACATACATTTCTCTGGCCGGCCGTGATGTCGTGCTGATGCCCGGTCAGTCGCAGAGAGGGGTTTCGCGGAAAATAGAAGACGATAGTCAGCGGGAGCGGCTGAAGGAAATGGCCAAGGACCTGAACATCCCGGAAGAACTCGGCATCATTATTCGCACAGCTGCTGAAAACCGGACCAAGCGCGAGATCTCCAAGGACCTCAATCACATGGTGCGGGTTTGGGAGGAAATCAAAAAGCGCGTAGAGGAAAGCTCCGCTCCCTGCCTCATTTACAAGGAACAGGATCTTGCCATCAGGGTCGTGCGGGATTTTTTCAGCCCCGACATCAAAACCATCCTGGTGGACGACAAGGACGTGCATCGCCAGGTCAAGGAATTTCTGCGCATCATCAGCCCCAGGGATCAGCGCAACGTCAAGCTCTACCGAGGGGACGGGCCGATTTTTGTCAAATACAACCTCGAAGAACAAATCGAGCAGATTTTCCTGAGAAAAGTCGGCCTTAAGTCAGGCGGCTATCTGATGATCGATCCGACTGAAGCACTGGTCGCCATCGATGTCAACTCGGGAAAAAGCAACAGCAACGGCGCATTGGAAGAGACGATTTTCAAGGTAAACCTGGAGGCTGCAGAGGAAATTCCTCGCCAGTTGCGCTTGCGAGACCTGGGTGGATTGATCGTGATCGACTTCATCGACATGCGCGACAGGCGCCATATCCGCGAGGTGGAACGCAAACTGAAGGATGAAGCCAAGAAAGACAAGGCCAAGATCACCATAGGAAGAATATCGCGCTTTGGTTTATTGGAACTTTCGAGGCAGCATCTTGGGCTCAACATTCAGCGGGGCTCCTATCAGGACTGCCCGATGTGTAAGGGAACCGGCCTGATCCGGTCGCCCGAAGCAACCGGGCTCTATTACCTGCGGAAAATCTGGATGACCCTTGTGCAGAAAAAGCCTTCCGGCGTCAAAGTGACCGTCTCCCTCGATGTGGCCAATTACCTGCTCAACCAGAAGCGGACCGATCTTGCTAAACTGGAGGAACGCTTCGACACGGACATCACCGTGGAAGCATCCCAGCACCTCTTGCCGCATGAAGGCACGCTGGAATTCACCACCCGCGAACCGGCTTCGCAGCCCTAGGAGTCTCTCCGAGAATACAGTTTCCCTCACATCTCATCACGCCTGAGCGTGATGAGATGTGCTTATACTCGTTAAGGTTGAAAAACTGCATTTTGATTACGAAGATTGTCTGAATTCCTGCACCCGTTCTCGTTATTCCCGCGTGCTTCCGGCGGGAATCCAGCCCTGCGCAATACCTGGATTGGCTCTCAAAACCGCGGGTCCCCGACTGAGGATAACGAGATGAAGTATAAGTAATCGATGTATTTGTCGAATTTTACCTTGACGAATCCACGTGTTCTGCGTATTGAATCATATCAGCTACTTAATTCACCCCGCTACTCAGCAAGGTCTACTAGCCATGACGCGCATCCAGCAATACAGTCAGGAACAGCAGAAACCGAAGTTGTTGGACCAAGTTCGTTCGGCAATCCGGGTTCGCCACTACAGTATTCGGACTGAAGAGGCCTATGTTCAATGGGTCAAGCGTTTCATCCTATACCACAACAAACGCCATCCCGCCGATATGGGCAGTCGAGAGATCAGCGAATTCCTGTCCCATCTTGCCATGCAAAACGTTGCGGCCTCCACCCAGAACCAGGCCTTGAGCGCGATTGTGTTTCTCTATAAAGCAGTGCTTCACCGGGATCCTGGTGAGTTTACCGACGTCATCTGGGCCAAAAGGAGCAGAAAACTGCCCGTCGTATTGACGCGCAATGAGGTTAAACTCCTCCTCGACAAACTGAACGACGAAAAATGGATCATGGCAAACCTGCTCTACGGTGCAGGACTTCGTCTTATGGAATGTCTCCGGCTGCGAGTCAAAGACGTTGACTTCAATTACCGGCAGATCATCGTCCGGGACGACAAGGGTGAAAAGGACCGTATCACCATGCTGCCGAATTGCATCCAAGAGTCATTGAAAGAACACCTGGAGAAAGTGAAGAGGATCCACAAGCAGGACCTTGCGGAGGGCTTTGGCAGCGTGTACCTGCCGCATGCGCTGGATCGAAAGTACCCGCAAGCCCATCGACAATGGATCTGGCAGTATGTGTTCCCTTCCGTCAAAAGATCCATTGATCCCAGGACCGGCGTGGAGCGAAGACATCACTTGAGCGAACTGGTTTTGCAGAGAGCCGTGAAGGAAGCAACCAGCAAATCAAAAATCGCCAAGAAGGTGAGTTGTCATACGCTGCGCCATTCGTTTGCAACTCATCTGCTGGAAGCGGGATATGACATTAGGACTATTCAGGAACTACTCGGACATAAAGACGTGCAAACGACCATGATTTATACACACGTCCTGAACAGCGACGGCCATGGTGTCCAGAGTCCCGCAGATCGCTTGTAATTAGGGGTTTATACGTCTACTCAGCAGACGCCTAAGATAGTTGCTGGCAGCTGCTACATGGCGGCTATTTAGATAGAAATCAAGAATAAAATCTACTAGAGCGGGAACAAAGAGAATCGGTTTTAGACAAATCGACGTCAAGTGTTCCCCAAAATTTTATGGGAAGCCTAATATATTGTTGAACTAAACCGCTGCGCGGTAGCTTAGTTGGGGCAGTCCCTTGGGGCTGCCTTTTTTGTTGCCGATTTTGCTCTTTGTGGTGACCATTTCCTTAGTT
>Ga0210088_1000019_pt1 | contig 41823 bp, 35 predicted proteins | sample RushMan_CattailN_6_FD_185557 | JGI IMG/M metagenome (GOLD analysis project Ga0210088, IMG submission 185557) | Wetland microbial communities from San Francisco Bay, California, USA, that impact long-term carbon sequestration -... | ecosystem: Environmental > Aquatic > Marine > Wetlands ... | reverse complement strand
TGCGCCCAAAAACCTTCTGTTCGCCTGGGTTTAGGTGCAACTGGTTTTGAATTTCATAATTCCATCACTCGCATATCGAGTTACTTTCCCCTAATTTGAGCGGTTCAACCCGATGCGTAGATGCTGATGCAAGGCATCTGTCATTAGGAGTCACGCCGATGCATGCCGAGGAATCTTTCAGGTATGCGCATCGATTCGTATTTCTCGGCTCCTGCCGGCTCCTCGGAATGACAGCGTCGAGGTAATCGCTGAATTTAAATCTTTCTTTTTCCACATTGCTGTCAGCATTTCAAAAACTCTTCTAAGTTTTGTGAATTTTGGTTTTTGAATTCGAGCAAAAATTTGATATTAACAAATCCGTTTCACTTTTGATTAATTGTATGTTTGATGTAATTTTGCATTTATGCTGTGCGAAAGAATGATTTTTCAATTGTGACTGAGGAAATTGTGGGAGCTGGATGTGGAGGTAGCGCAGGGTTTGGAAGCCAAGACGTTCAGGTGCCTGGATTTTTTTTAACCCATAGACGGCGACGACTGAAGAAGGCTAAAGTGAGATTCCGAGCTGAAGGGAGGAAACGATGGATTTCCAATTGACCGACGAACAACGCATGATCAAAGAAACGGTTTACAAATGGTCCGTTAACGAATTAGGTCCTTTGCAGGAAAAAATCGATGAAGAAGACTGGTTCCCGCCCGATTTTTTTAAGAAGTGCGCGGAAATCGGCATTCTCGGAATCACCATCGATGAAAAATATGGTGGACTGGGTGGTGATGTCCTGATGCAAACATTGGCAATTGAGGAGATGAGCCGTATTTGCCCGGGCTTGGCCATGACTTACGGAGCTCATTCCAATCTTTGTGCCAATAATATCCACAAAAACGCCAGCGAAGCATTAAAAGAAAAATATTTGCCCCCCATGATGACCGGTGAAAAGATCGGCGCCTTGGGTCTCACCGAACCCAATGCGGGTTCCGATGCCATGAGTCTTCGCACCAGAGCAGAGAAGAAGGGCGACAAGTATATTTTGAATGGAACCAAAATATTCATCACCAATGGGCCTGTGGCCGATACCCTTCTGGTTTATGCTAAAACAGATCCCAGCAAAGGCGCCAAAGGAATCAGCGCGTTTATTGTTGAAAAAGAATTTCCCGGCTTCTCGGTCTCTCGGAAATTGAAAAAATGCGGAATGCGAGGCTCACCGACAGGCGAGTTGGTGTTCGAAAACTGCGAAGTGCCTGTAGAAAACCTGGTGGGGCAGGAAAACATGGGAGTGCATGTGATGACCAGCGGCCTTGACATCGAACGGATCGTCCTGGCAGGAGGCTCCGTAGGAATGGCTCAGCAGGCATTGGAATATTCCATTCGTTATTCGGTAGAGCGCGAACAGTTTGGTCAACCCATCGCCAATTTTCAAATGATCCAGCAGAAGCTTGCAGATATGTATGCAAGAACAGAAGCTTCCCGACTCATGGTTTACCGGGCTGCTGAACTGGCACAAAGATCGCCGCGAGGTGGTAAAGGCACTGAATTAACCAAGCTGGCGGCTTCCGCGGTTCTGTTTGCCGCGGAAACGGCCACTTGGGTATGCGATCAAGCCATCCAGATTCACGGCGGATACGGGTATTGCCTCGAGTTCCCGGTGCAAAAGCTGTGGCGCGATGCAAAATTGTACGAAATAGGCGCAGGCACCAGCGAAATCCGAAGAATGATTATCGCTCGGGAATTGACACGGGAAGAATTTGCTCGCAAATCTCAACGTTAGAGGCGTTGGGCAGCAGCGATCAGTTGGATATTGCATAGCAGCTTTACCAATCCAGAATCAGATAGCCAACATCCAACATCAGTTCGAATCCGTGTGTCACCGGCGACTGATCACTGATGGCTGCGAAAGAGGGGGAGTTATGGATGATCAGCTAGTCCTTGAGGAAAGAAAAGATCAGGTCGCTGTGCTCACGCTTAATCGGCCTGAAGTTATGAATTCATTCAATTTTGGCTTACTTCTGGCTCTCAAGGAGCGGATAGAAGCCATTCAGTTTGATCCTGAAATTCGTGTGGTCATCATTATCGGAGCCGGTGACAGAGCGTTTTGCGCGGGTGCGGACCTAAAAGAGAGAGCTACATACAGCGAACAGCAAGTCAGAGAGTTCATCTTCACGATCCGAAACCTTTTCACCTTTATTGAATATCTGAACAAACCGGTCATTGGGGCAGTCAACGGCATCGCCCTGGGGGGTGGAACAGAGTTGGCACTGGCCTGTGATCTGCGGATCGCATCGACAAAGGCCAGTATGGGACTCACCGAGACCCGCTTGGCCATCATTCCCGGGGCGGGAGGCACTCAAAGACTGCCGCGTTTGGTAGGCAGGGGAAAGGCCAAGGAGCTAATATTCACGGGGCGCAGAGTGGATGCTCAGGAGGCTCTGGATATAGGGTTGGTCAACAAGATTTGTCCACCCGAATCCTTGCTGGAAGAATGTCGAAAGATGGCCGCCATGATTTGTGAGACTGGCCCAATTGCCATCCAGCAGGCTAAGTATGCGATCAATTACGGCTTGGAAACAGATCTGCATACCGGCCTTGCCATTGAATCGAATGCATATTGGGTCACCATCCCTACGGAAGATCGACTGGAAGGATTGGCCTCATTTCGCGAAAAACGGAAACCAGTCTACAAGGGTAAATAATGTCAACTGCGCCTCGTAAGGATGATGCAAAATGACCGATGCAAAAACAGAAAACAGAGCATTTTGGGAGAATGAAGAACTCAAGCTCGACCAGCTTGTCTATGATGCCAGCTGGCCCGGCGGAGAGAAAGCGGTAGAACGCTTGGCCAAGCAGGGGAAACAACCCGTCCGACAGCTCATTGAGAAGCTGATCGATCCCGGTACGGAGTTTTTTGAGTTGAGCCGCATCGCCGGTTTTGGGATGTTCTATCCAGATGTGGACGACGTGCCTTGTGGCGGTATGGTTACAGGTTTAGGCAAAATTTATGGCAACTGGACCATGATTCTTGCCAATGACAGTCGAGTCAAGGCGGGAACTTATTTTCCAATAACACTGAAAAAACACATGCGAGCCCAGGCGATTGCAGAGCGCTGTGGTCTTAACTGCGTTTATATAGCAGATTCAGGGGGCGCTTATCTCCCTATGCAGGCGGACGTTTTCCCCGATGATCAGCACTTTGGCTCGATGTTTTACAACATGGCGCGCATGTCCTCCAAAGGGTTGAAACAGATCACTCTGAGCACCGGAGGCAACACGGCCGGCGGTGCTTACATCGTTTTTATGGCATGCCAGTCCATCATGATTGACAAGATGTCATACTCGTTCTTGGGTGGACCTCCACTGGTAAAGGCCGCTACCGGAGAAGTGATCTCCGCTGAGGATCTGGGGGGAGCTCGAATACATACTCAAATTTCGGGCGGTGCCGATCATTTCTGCACCAATCAGGATGAAGCCATCGCAAAGGTGCGAGATATTCTCTCGTTGGAGGCGCCGCAGAAGCTGCACATTCATCGCTACGCTGAAAGTCCTTCGCAAGTTCCGGTTGAATCGATCTATCAAACCTTTCCGGCGAAAATTCATCAGGGTATGAGGGTGCGTGATTTTCTGGAAGCGATTGCCGACGACAGCTATTTCATAGAATACAAAAAAACGTATTCTCCTGGACGAGGCGATAATATTGTGGCCGGTAAAATCCGGCTGAAAGGAATTCCGGTCGGGGTCATCGCATCCAATGGGTTGGGGATCATTTTTGCTGAAGCTGCGCGCAAAGCTACCGAGTGGATCGTCCGTTGTTCTCAAGAAAAGGTGCCTCTTTTGTTTATTCAGAGCTCGCCCGGTTACATGGTGGGGTCGGAATCGGAACATATGGGGATCGGGAAATATGGTGCGGACATGGTGCGCTCAGTGTCATGTGCGCAGGTGCCTCGCATCCAACTTGTCGTCGGACCCGACAACGGGGCCGCAAACTATGGAATGTGCGGCAGAGCGTATCGTCCGCATTTTCTGTTTCACACTATGAGAGCAAGGACATCGGTTATGAGCGGTCGGTCCGCGGCGGAGGTGCTTCTTTCCATTGAAGAGCGAAAGCGTGCCTCGGCTGGAAATCCTATGAGCGAAGGGGAAAAGCAGGCTTTTCGCCAGCAGATGGTCGACAAATATGACGGCGAAGCACATCCTTTCTATTGCGGAGCAAGACTCTTGAGCGACAGAGTGCTTAAGTTTCGTGAAATTCGAGACTGGCTGGCTATGGCTTTTGAGGTTAGTTTGCTGCAGCCCATTGGGGAGCCGGCTTTCGGCAACCTTCGTTTCTAGTAACTGGCTTTCATCCTACAAAAAACAACCCTCAAGGGGAGAGGAACCGGGGGTTTCCGGATGAGCACCAGCTAGGTCAAAGTTCACGGTTTTCCGGCGAAAACAGTCTGTCCTCAAGAGGATAGCAACATCAGCATTAATATAATCGAGGAGGTTGGCATGGCTATTATGAAATATCCTAAGAAAGTGGTTCTGGGTGATATTACCGTTCGAGACGGATTTCAGCATGAAGAAAAGTTCATTCCCACCGATGCGAAGCTTTGGGTGGCGGAAAGGCTGGTTTTGGCAGGCTACAAGCGGCTTGAAATCACTAATTTCGGCAATCCAAAGGGAATGCCTCAGTTCAAGGACGCTGATGATTTGATGAAGCGACTTCGAGGCAGCAAGAAAGTCGGTCATATGCTGAAGGATGTGGAAATTACCTGTATCACCATCCGAGAGCGAGCCGTCGAGCGGGCTATTCAAGCGTGCAAGGACGGCTACGGTCCCGACCGAGTGTTGTTTATGGTCTCCACCAGTGAATCCCATCATCGGACAAATTCAGGGCTTTCTCTGGCCGACTACTGGAAGATGTGTGAAGAGTATATCCCTAAAATCCATGCTGCCGGCATGAAAGTGTGTGGGACCGTGAGCACTATTTGGGGATGTCCCATCGAGGGTCCCACCGAGCTTAAAAAGGCTGTGGAATTCACCAAGCGTTGGCTGGACATTGGCGCTGACGACATTGAACATGCCGACCACGACGGCTCCGCCCCGCCCAATAAAGCCTATGAGTACTTCTCCATGATAATGGATGCAATTCCGGATCCCACCAAACACGTCGCCCATTTCCACGTAACCCGAGGATGGGGACTCGCCAATGTTCTGGCGGCATTGAACGCGGGCATTACGCACTTCGAATCCACTTTGGGTGGAATCGGCGGGCAGCCGGCTAATTTTGTAGACGGAGTGCCTGTGACCGGTACCGGAAAATACTATTATGAAGATCCAACCATCACGGGACTTGTGAGCACTGAGGATATGGTGGTCATGCTGGATGAAATGGGCATCGATACAGGTCTTGATGTGGACAAGGTGCTGGAAGCCGGACGCATGGTCGAAAGAATCGTGGGTCGAAGACTGCGTTCAGAATGCGCTCACACAGGAAGGATTCCCAAATCCTTGACTGGCAGGGGATAAATCTCAGAGTCTCATTCCAGCGTTTGAACATAAAATAGGCCACTCCGGGAAACCAATCCCGGTTGTGGCTTTTTGCTTTTTTCCTCCTTCGGTGTTTGTCTGCGATTGCTTTAATGGCTTGACTTTCTCTATGTATGATGCATTCTCTAGCCGATACCGACCGGCGGATGCTGGCACCAACACCCGTCCGGAATGCAGTTTTTTAGCCCTTACGGAATTAACGCCAAATGGCTTTCGGGACGGAATTTAGTTCCAGCAGGGTGCCGGCTACAAGACTTAATCATGCGAGAGACTTATTATGGAGTACACACTTAGGCGATACGAAGCTATACAGAGGCTTGTCTGGTTCGTTTTTTTTCTGGTATGTCTGGGAGTCGCTTATCCTTTAAGTAATTTCTATCAGGTCAATTATCAGGGAACAGCTGTCGTAGCCTCTGTAAATCCTGAAATTCTTAAGACTCCCCAGTTTTGGGCTCAGCGTTATTGGTTGGGCTTGGACCCGCTGGGTAAAATCATTCTATACCTGTTTTGGGTAGCCTGCCTTTTTCTGATTGGCAAAATTGTTTGGTTGTTTGTCCAGTATCTTGGCAAATATCTTGTGAAATTAGTACTCAGCGAAACCATCATAAATGTTCCCGGTAGATCCAAGCCAAACATAGATGATATTTCCAACCAGTCTCGGAAGCTTTTTTCTGCAGAGACTCTGACGAAAAAGATGAAAAGTATTCCGGTGCGATTTTTGTTTCATCCTTTTCAGAGGCTGCGTCTGATGCTCGCCCATTCTCATAGAATTTTGTCTTCTGAAGATTTGATAGAGAAGGAACGTCGAGTTGTTGAAACTGACTGGCAAGTCCTTTGGTCTTCATGGGCGCCGTTTAGATGGCTTTTATGGCTTTTGCCGTTGCTGGCATTTATTCAGACTTGCTGGCTTTTCTACCTTCAGTTGCTGCCTGCACTGACGGCGCAGAAGGAGATTAATGATTTATTCGGTGCATTAATGGCAAGCTTGCTCCCGGTCGCGCAGGTTATCGTTGTGGTTATCATGCTGAATTTGGTCAGCGGCCTTCTGAAGCGGATCGAAAATCTCTATCTCTCCAATGTTGATGCACTCTTCTATGATCAATTGCTGTCACGTGTTCCGTTTCAAAGCAGCGATACCGTAGTGATTTTAGAAGCCTTGCAAAGACACTTTAAAGAGCTTCAGACAATGCTACGACGTGTGGAAGTTGGGTCGCTTAATGAGGCAGACATTAGAGGTAAGGGGGAATGAAGGCAAGAGGCGGTGGAGAACACGTGGGCGTGCTGTTGGGCAATTTCTTGAGAAAGCACCCGGCTTTTTCCGCCAATCCTATAGGGGATTGGGATAAGCTGGTTGGCCGACAGGTGGCTCAGCACTCTCAACCAAAGTCTCTAAAAAACAAAGTCCTGGTAATTTCGGTCTATGATTCTATTTGGAAACATCATCTTGAGCTCAATAAAATGGCTTTGCTCGATAAAATCAACTGCAGCCGTCCGGAACCACTGGTTGAAAAGATCGTCATCAAAGTGGGTGAAATTGCTGATGCTGAGCCGGTGCTGAATCCCAACTATCGACTTTTGGAAAAGATAAAAAAGAAGAACTCGAGGTCTACCAGAAAGGTCAGGTCATCCAGCCGACCACTGACTCGAGAGGAGCAAGAACTGCTTGCTGGAATAAGTGATGCCGAGTTGCGTGCAATGGGTAAAAAACTCCTAAAACGTTTACCTTTGGAAGATGAGGAGAATTAATAACAGGACGATTGCTGATGGCAGTGCATCATGTATATATTGGATTATATTAATTAAGTTTACGCATGGTTAGCGATGAAATCGCCAATTCTGGGTATATTAGATAAATTCACTGTTTTGATGAAATTGATTTGAGATTTCGTTTTGCGCTAAAGTACTCGTACACCGCCGCTGCAACGTCTTTCGGCAACCCGGTAACCACCTCCAGTTCTTTGATGCTTGCCTGCTCAAGTTTTTCCAGACTTCCGAAATATTGGAGCAGTATTTGTCGGCGCTTGGGACCGATTCCAGGTACCGAATCCAAAGCTGAGGACAGCAGTTCGTTCCGATGGCGGCTTTGATAACGTGTTATGGCAAACCGGTGCGCTTCATCTCGGAGTCTTTGCAGGAGGTGGAGGATATCTGGAAAACGGGATAGAAACAAAGGATTCTTGCGTCCCGGTGTATATACCTTTTCGTAAAATCCTCGGCCTTTTTCACCTCGGTCCGCTTCCTGTTCTTTGGCGATGGAAATGACGGGAAGTTCATGTTCAATACCTGTTTCCATAAGAATTCGGTATATTCGATTCAGCTGCCCCTTGCCGCCGTCCAGAACCAACAGATCCAGACTCGCAGTAAGTTCCGGATCTTCTCTTAATAGTCTTTCTACAACCTCTGCCATCATAGCCGGATCATCGGGTTCGTTTTTCCCCTGAATGCGGTAGTGACGATAAGATGACTTGTCGGGTTGGCCGTTATCAAACACTACCAGTGCGCCTACTGCATGCTGTCCCTGGATGTTGGAAATGTCTATGCATGCCATGCGGGAAGGGCGGGTCGTCAGTCTCAATATCTTTTGCAGGTTTTCCAGCAATTTTTGATCTTTCCGTTGCCATCTTTGACGGCTGGCAAATCTTTCCCGCGCATTGCTCTCTGCCAATGTAAGTAGATATTTGCGGTCCCCGCGCTTAGCATGCCAAATCCGAACATGTGTTCCCTTGCAATCCGACAGCCACTCTTCAACAATTGGCTGACTGTCAAGCGTAACCGGAACAAGGATCTCGTCTGGAATATATCGTCCGGCAGAATAATACTGCTGTATGAAGGCGGCCAAAAGTTCTCGCTCTTCCCCTTGAGCCTCTTTAATATCGTAACTTCTTTGCCCGACCAGAACTCCTTGGCGGACAAAAAGCACCGTGATTTCAGTCTGTTGCTCTTCCCGGCAAATTCCCAACACGTCCTGGTTTAAAAGGCGGCTGGATACGATGTGTTGTTTCTCTAAAGTTGCCGCGACAGCCTGCAATCTATCGCGGTAGAAGGCTGCCCGTTCGAAATCCAAAGTTTTTGCAGCTTGCTCCATTTGCTGTCGCAACTGTTGCTGTAATATCTCGGTCTTACCTTGCAGGAACAAAACAACTTCTTCCACGACCTTAGCATATTGTTCCTGGTTGACTTTACCCGCGCAGGCACCCAGACAACGCCCTAGAGAGTAATTGAGGCAAGGTCTTTCCCTCGCTACGAGATTTTTGCTTTTACATTGTCGCAAGGGAAAGAGCTGATTCAGCATTTTCAGCGTTTCCCTTACCGAATGAGCAGAATGGTAGGGGCCGAAATAAAGGGCGCCGTCACTGCGAAAACGCCTCACGATTTCAAGCCGCGGGTAGGGGTCGCGAAGATCAATACGTAAGCAAGGATAATTTTTATCATCGCGCAGGATTACATTGTAACGAGGGCGGTGTTTCTTGATGAGGCTCGCTTCCAGAAGCAACGCCTCCTTCTCGGTGGGCGTTATGACATATTCGAGTCCGGTGGCTCTTGTGAGGAGTACTCTGGTTTTGATGTTTTCTGAGACTGTGGTCCGGAAGTAATTGCTCACCCGTTTTCTCAGATCAATAGCTTTCCCGACGTAGAGGATCTTTCCGTCGGGGTCTTTAAACATGTAGACTCCGGGTGAATGCGGTAAGGCCTCCATTTCCCTTGTCAGAGGATGGTTTTGTAATTTGGTTGATTCTGCTGAAGTGTACGATCCGGTTTCGCTGCTTGTCATCGTTCTATCTTGTAATCACCATAGGTGCCCGCCAAAAAGAATCTGATTCGTTCTATTGTCACTAACATAAATATATAAAACAGCAGCATTTGAACAGCCCTTCTGCTTTCTTTTGGGCTTGCATGCGAACGCAATTCAATTTATTCTGTAGCAGGGTTCACGGCAAATCATCATCATTACCTAATTGAAGTGCCATCATCAGTTGCTCGCTCGTTGAAAACCGCTACTTTGAGCTTGACTTAAAAGAAGAAAAGTGATGCTCTATCAGGCAATATCGAGAGAGAATAAATCGCCATTGCAAGCCCAAGCTTCTGTTGTCGGAAATGAATTAATTTGACTGCTGCCAATGCTGTAAATGGCAGATATCTTAAAACTTATTAGCGTCGTAGTTACAGGAATATGGTATGGTCGATGCGGCTTAAAGATGTGAGTTACAAGGGATGAAGAGATTTTCCCTGCCCGCCTTATTGCATGAAAAATTCGAAGGCCTGACCACGCAACGAAAGATTTTATTGTTTGCGGGAACCTTTGTCGCCTTGGGTGCGGCTTTCTATTTTCTTAAATACAAGCCGTTGTCGGAACGCATCAACAGTCTGGCAGCGAATATTGTCCGGCAGGAAAAGCGACTGGTTGAACTGAAAAAGGCCAAAGCTCAGGTAGGAGTTCTTGAGAAGGATTTGGCCGAATCGGAAACAGAGTTTGCTCATTTGTTAACTATGCTTCCCGACCAAAAAGAGATTCCCGGCCTCCTGGACAGTGTGTCCCAGTTGGGTGCTCAGGTTGGGCTGGAGAACATTTTGTTTCAACCTCAACCCGAACAACCCCATGAATTTTATGCGGTTATTCCAGTACGGCTTGATTTGATCGGCTCCTATCATGAGCTTGGAACTTTCTTCGATAAAATAAGTAAGTTGAATCGAATTCTGAAAGTAGACAATTTGACCGTCACTCGTCGCAATGATGCCTCATTGCAGGTAGGGTGTACGATTGTTACTTACCGTTTTCTCGAACAGGCCGAGCAACAAAGAGAGGGGAAGAAGAAAAAATAGGCCCTTAAAGACACAAGTATTATCTTGGTTGATTTCCTTGCAGGATCGTTAAAGGAAGAGGGGGGACATGCAGGGGACCATTAAATATATATACGCGTACGCCATGGCGAGTTTTGTCGCGTTCTGTTGCTTGGGTTGCGCTACGTCGCCCTCCGCGGATAAACAGCCAACTGTGGAAACTGCAAAACAACAGAGAACGACGCTACCGGAAAGATCTTCTGAGAGTGGAGTGCTTGCGAGAAACCGACTGCTAAACGTAAACATTTCTGAACAAGCCAATGAAATAGTTGTTACATTATTCAGCACCGATCCGTTAAAGAATTATCAAATGCAGAGGGTCGGGGAAAATCAATTTGTGCTGGATCTTGGCGACTTGCAGACTACCCTGCCACAACCCCCGATACCAGCGACCTCGGATAAAATCAGATTGGCTTATAGGGACGCAGCCTCGGCCAAAGGCGTACAAGTCGTAGGGACGCTCAAGACTCCTTTCGAGCGCTATTTTTTGAGCCCCATTGATAATAACGGATTGATGCTGAGGCTTACTCTGGCGCGCCAAGCCGGGCCTTCCGTCCCTGATGAAATGACCGCGCCAGGGCCTTCTCCGTCTTCAACGGTTGGGGGAAGGGCAAGTTCTAGGTCAGGCTTAGGTCGTGTTAGCACACCCTTGTCCTCGCTTGGCTCCCCCCCCAAATCCGAACACGGGGTTGAGCTAAAGAAAGCCTTCGCGGGTAAACCAATAAGCTTAGACCTGCTGGACGCGGACGTTAAGAATGTGCTGCGCCTGATCGCGGATATTACTGGGACCAACATGGTGATCGATCCTGGAGTATCAGGCCAAGTGACTCTTAAAGTTGAACAGGTGCCCTGGGATCAGGTCCTGGATTTGATATTATCAATGAATGATTTAGCTGAGGACAAGGTTGGTAACGTAATTCGCATTGCTACCAGGGCGAAGCTCCAGCAGGAGTGGAAACAGCAGGAAGAATCTTTAAGGGCACGACAGCAACTGATGGAAGCTGCCAAAGATTTCGGTGAAATTACCACCGAGTACCTTGCTGTTAATTATGCTAAACCTGCTGATATCGCAGCAAAAATAAACGAAATCAAAAGTGAAAAAGGAAGAGTTTCCATAGATGATCGTACCAGCTTGGTGATTTACACGGATTATCAGTCTCGATTGGCAAACGCCACGACCCTGATCAGTCGATTGGACAAACCTACCCCGCAGGTGATGATTGAGGCCCGGATTGTGCAACTTAACAAGACTGCTACAACAGACTTGGGGATTCAATGGAATTTCTTCCTGTCGAGTACATCGGGGAGCGGCTCACATCTGTTTACTCAGGACTTTCAAGTCAACCACCCGGCATCGTCTCCGGATTTGTTCGGGTTCAGCTTTGGACAGTTGACCGGGCAGACTATTTGGAACGTCGATCTAATTCTATCCGCCCTTGAAACGAGGGGAGAGGGTAAGATTGTTTCGGCGCCGCGGGTGCTCACCCTTGATAATGTGCAAGCCCTTATCAAGCAAGGACAACAAGTACCTTATCTGGTTTTGAGCGATCAAAATGTTGCATCTACCCAGCTTGTCGATGCCGTCCTTGAACTTCAGGTAACACCTCATATAACGCCGGACGACAGAGTGCGAATGGAAATTAAAGCAAAAAAGGATCAAGTGGATCTGACCGGGCCTCAAGTTGGTATTCAAAGTCAGCCTCCTATCAATACTCGGGAAGTTCAAACGGAACTGTTGGTTGATGATGGAGCGGTCATAGTGATAGGCGGTATCATAGAAAACACGGATGAGCGAAGCGAGGATGGAGTGCCTGGAATCAGCAGAGTTCCTCTGCTCGGATGGTTGTTCAGGAGAAATTTTCACAAAGTCGAGAAAACGGAGCTGCTCATTTTCATCTGTCCCAAAATTGTCGGGTATAACATTCCACCCGTCCAGGGTTGATGTTCGATGGTTTTGCAGGACGAATACCCAATCGTCAATAAGCGGCAGGAAAAGGGAAATAAAAAAACGAAGGAAAGCATTTTATATTTGAACAAAACTGAGAATTCGCTAGACTATTGTTCGTCCGGAAATCTCGGATTCCTCTTCCCATGCAGTGCAGCCCTCCAGGGCTGTTTATGTTAGTTGTGCCGGTAGCAGGGTTTCCGAATGAGAACTAGACTAGCACGTGGATATGACCTCGCCGGAGGCAACCACTTTAGGAGGAAGTGCGGCATATGCGTCTATTTACCTTGAAGAACTTTAATATATTTTTCTTTATTGGCTTAGCTCTATTTTTAATGAATGTATCAGCATGCTCCATGCAAAAGTCCGGATCCAAAGTCGATTCTTTAGATAATCGGACCAAAAGCGGCAAACAATTTGCCGATAAACAATCCGGCCGGGAACTAACACCTCTTAGGGTGGATTACCTTACCCCTGTAAGCAAAATCACTAGACCGGAGGTCTATGTCTATAAAGAGAAAAGAAGATTGTATGTGATCCAGTCAAATGTTCTTGTCCGAGATTATCCGATTGGGCTGGGTTTCAGCCCCAAGGGCGACAAGCAAACGGAAGGCGATGGGAAAACGCCGGAGGGGAACTTCCTCATATGTGTAAAAAATCCGGCAAGCCGCTTTATTAAGTCTTTGGGACTCAATTATCCCGACCGGAAACATGCCGAACGTGCTCTATTTGCGGGAATCATCACTCCGCCGGAATTTCGAGGCATCGTTTCTGCGTTGGAAAGGACGGTGTTGCCACCATCAAACACAGACCTGGGTGGGCAAATATTCATTCACGCGGGCGGAGCTCATAAAGACTGGACCAACGGTTGCATAGCTTTGTACAATCGAGACATGGACGAATTGTTCAGTTTGGCCGGCGTAGGAACGCCGGTATCAATCAGACCCTGATATAATCATTTTTCGGGGCTTTTCTTAAGCACATTCAATCAATCCTGAAAAATTCAAATTTTGAAAATAAAATGTTCAGCTGGTCTTTTTCAGTTGCTGCAGGTGTTGGTTGTACAATTGCTCTAATTGTGCATTTTTCTGATGTTCTTGATATTTTTTTAATATAAATTTGCGAGCAAAATGGGGTTTGGAAATATAGTTCATAATGGATCGTAGGAATTCATCTTTGAGGTCTGCAAGAGTCTGTGGCACATTTGAGTGGTCGATGAAGTTGCGGAACCTCTCGATTCGAAAATTGATCGTCTTGCCGACTGCGGAAACAAACCCGTGATAAATTTCGTCAGGATTGTCGAACTCGTCGAAGTAATCTCGTTTGACTTCCAGTGGTATCATGACAAGCAGCTTGACCTGCCAACGATCTCCGGCTACTCCCCGAGATTGATCATAAAAGTAAACCCTTAACCCATTTCCCAAGTCTATTTCTTCTATCAGGCGCCCTTCCGGTTGCATCTCGTACCTCACCAAATTGATTTCTACCGCATATCGACCAAGCAGCAATTAGCCAAAAAGCATATAAAAAGCAAGTTTAAAAGGCGGTTGTGTTGACTACAATGAGACAAAGAGATATTAAACAACATCACGAGCTTGGAAACTCGCGGGAAAGATAGTTTATCGGTATCATTCAGTTGACGCTTTTGCTTTAGACGGGTCGGATTCATGTCTGCAATGAATATAGGGGCTGAGAGATATGCGAAGAAGCTGCGTTGAGGTGAGATGGCATGGCCGCGGAGGTCAAGGAGCCGTTACTGCTGCTATGATTTTGGCTGAAGCAGCTTATTATGACGGCTACAAGGGAGTTACTGCTGCACCTTTTTTTGGTGCAGAGAGGCGTGGTGCTCCTATTGTTGCCACCAACAGGTTAGGCCGAGAACCGATTAGAACGTTTTCGTTGGTAGAATTCCCTGATGTTGTCGTGGTGCTGGATGCAACGCTGCTCAAAGTGGTGAATGTGGCTGCGGGCGTAAGACCTGATGGGCTCGTGCTGATCAACTCCGGCAAAGCTCCCGAAGCAATCGAATTGGATGGCGCGGTTAATATTGCCACGACTAATGCTAGTCAATGGGCCAGGGACGCAGACTTGATCGTATCCGGTACCGTGCTGTTCAATACTTCCATTCTTGGAGGCTTTGCGCGAGCGACCGGCCTGGTAAGTTTGGAGAGTATCGAAAAAGCTCTGCGCAGCCACTTCAGCGGGCAGGCGGCGGAAAAGAATGTGCAGGGTGCGCGGCTTGCCTACGAGGGGACTGTGGTGCTCAGGGAATTTGCACTGGCTTGTGCCTGAATTCGAAGCTCGATCACTTAGAAACTCAAAAGGACCGGATGTATGGTGGACAAAAAGAAAGACGATTTCATTCACGCTCACTCCAAACTGTGCGTCGGTGAAGCAGGCAGAACTGGGGATTGGAGGGCTTTTCGACCTGAGATTAATAATGCCAAATGTGCGCCTGCTAAAAACAAACGCGCTTCATGTTTCATTTGTTGGCTTTATTGTCCGGAAGGCGTCGTTAAAAGAACGATTCCTGTGGAAATTGATTTGGAATACTGCAAAGGCTGCGGCATCTGTGCGGAAGAATGTCCGACCAAAGCGATTACGATGATCGAGGAAGAAAAGGAAGACTAGGATTTTTGGCAGGAAAAAATGACTCGATATAACATATCCTCATTCTCTTCCTCGCGTATTAATTTTGTGCGCCTGAATCCATGAGACTCGAATAACTGCGCCAATATTTGTTCCGTGCAGGCACCGCTCATACACCATGCCCAGGCATCCTTCTCCTGTTTGAAGTAATCGGGGAGAATGGATGCGGCGCAGAGATCAGCACCCAGAAACATTCCCAGGGGTTTCAATACACGCCATATTTCTTGCAGGATAATCGATTTTTCGGGGAACAGATTGAACGACCCATTCATCAAAACCCAGTCGAAACATTTTCCATGGAAGGGAAGGCTTTCGCCGTCACTGCAAACCCAGCTCAGCATATGTTCGAAGCTTGCTGCGCACCCCTGAAAAGAAGCTTTCTGCAATACTGCGAATACTACATCCAGATTCACAATCTCGATCGAATCTTCATACAGTGATGCCATCACAAAAGAATCGATAGCCGCTCCGCAGCCGAGGTTGAGTATTCGGTCTCCAGTCCTCGGGGAAAAAAGAGAGGTGGGGTTTCCGCACGGCAAAAAATGCTCCCAGTATTCATGTGTGATAAATTGGAGCAGGGCTGTCGGATATCCAAGCGATTTTGCAAGTGTTTTGCCTGTTTTGATGGGCAGCCGGTGTGGCTGCTTATTCTCGAACAGTTGTGTGTAATACTTCAGGACATGCCGCTTGATTTCATCATTCCACATGGGCCGTCAATCTTTGCAGAACCTTTCCTTTTCGCTGTAGATGCATCCACAATATTGCTGCCGATATATTCCGAGATCCTTTGCTTTGCCTTGAGCTTCTTTCCATCCCTCACGGAAGTCCTGATAATGGAACTGAATACCGGATCGCCTTGCAGCTTCCTCGGCGATGGTGCGTATCAGTTCGTGTTTTTGCCGCTTACTGTAAAGCAAGGTTGTGGTGAATGCATCGAAGCGGCTTTTCTTTGCCAGGCGGGCGGCGGCTTCCAGTCGAACCGAGTAGCAGTAAATACAACGCCGGCTTTCGCGGTAGGCTGTTTGCCGGACAAAGGCCTCCAGCTCATAGTCGGGACGAATAATGAGCTTTAAATCCTCTTTTTGGGCGACCACCTGCAAGGCTTCGAGCCTCCTTTGAAGCTCTTGATAAGGCTGGATGTTGGGATTATAAAAAAATCCATGAACCGCCCAGTTCTGTGCTCGAAGCTGCTGCAGGGGATAAATGGTGCAGGGTCCGCAACAAGTGTGAATGAGTATTTTGCGCATTAGCTTTTTGCCTGAATGGCGTCAAAAAGCCTGATCGGCAGGCCGTCAAAGCTTCCGTTGCTCATGCACAGCACAAGATCGCCTTTTCGACAATAGCTCAACAGAAAGTTCAAAAGGTCTTCAGTGTCCTCAAAATATCGGGCTTCTTTATTCTGCAGACGGATATCCCGTGCGAGTTGTCTGGTATCCAGTCGTTCCGCTGGAGGAATGCTGTCCATGCCGGGTGGTTCTTTTAGGCAAACGCAAAGAGCGTCGTCGAAGGATTTGGCATAGGCGCTTTGAAACACGCGCCTGCGACTTGAGTTTGTTCTTGGTTCAAAAACGGCAATGATGCGCCTGTCGGGAAAATGGAGCTTCAGTGCGGTGACGGTCTCTTTGACTGCTGTTGGGTGATGGGCAAAGTCGTCTATGATGAGGATCCCTTGGCTTTCTCCAATAATCTGCTGCCGTCTGGCGACTCCATTAAAAGCCAGCACGGCTTCTTGAATGCGCTCAGGTGTCAGGCCGGCCAGTGAAGCTGCTGCTATCACCGCCATAGTATTGCTGAGGTTGTGATGACCGGCAAGTTTCGTGATCATGTAGTTGTGATTCGACATTGGATCTTTGTAGTGAAAATGAATTTCTCCCGGACGATGGTCGACATCAAGAATACGCCAATCGGCATGGGAAGTTCTGCCGTATGTTATCACGCTGCCCTTGCACTCGCGGGCCAAAGTGAGGCAATTGGGGTCGTCCGCATTGACGATCAGGTGGCCGTTGGAAGGAAACAGATGAACAAAGCTTCGAAAAGCCTCGAGTACGGCCTCAAAGTTTGGGAATATATCGGCATGGTCGTACTCGATACTGGTGATAATCCCTATCGATGGCCGGTAGTGCAAAAATTTCGGACCCTTGTCAAAAAAGGCGGTGTCGTATTCGTCGCCCTCGATGACCATAAACTTTCCATTCCCTATTCGATAGCTCCTCTGCCAGTCATTGACAAATGCTCCAATGAATGCACTGGGTTCCATTTGTGCGTGGGTCAAAACCCAGGCAAGCAAGGAAGCTGTCGTACTTTTTCCATGGGTGCCGGTGACGACCATGCTTTCGTGCCTGTTCAAAAAAAACTTATCGATGGTCTGGGGCATCGACAGATAAGGCAGAGCGTGCTGCAGAACATAGAGCGCTTCCGGGTTGTCGCGACGAATCACATTGCCGATGACGACAAGACCCGGGGCAGCCTGCTGCAGGTTTTGTGCGCGGTAGCCCTTATATATGGGAACTTTTAGTTTCTCCAGATGTGTACTCATCGGAGGATAAAGATTTTGGTCGGAGCCCGTTACGTGGTAGCCTTCTTCTGTCAACATGGCCGCCAGCGTTCCCATGGCAATACCGCCAATGCCCATCAGGTAAATGCTGTTATTCTTTTGAGAATTCATAGAATGCTTTCATTGCAAGGTCATGAATAAGCGGTCGAAAACCCTTAATCTTATCGTTGTCGCGAGTCGGATAGACACGGTTGGTCAACAAAACTATCACGATTTCCTGCTCCAGATCCATCCAGAAGGATGTTCCCGTAAAACCAAGATGACCAACAGTATTGCATGAAAAATAGCGGCCTGCACTGGAGCCCTCTTTGTTTGGCGTGTCGAAGCCCAAAGCCCAGCTGCTGCCTTCAGCCAAATTTTGCCTTGCCCAAAAGGTTTCCAATAGATCCGAGGGCAATAGAACCTCTCTAGATTTCCTAAGGTACGCCCTCCACAGGCAAGAAAGCAACGAATAAACTCCCCTGGCTGTTCCGAATAGACCCGCATGGGGTGCTACACCGTCAAGGCAGTAGGCATTTTCATCGTGAACTTCGCCCTGCAGCAGCCGCTGGCGCCATCTGCACCATTCGGTGGCTGCAATGGAAGATTCAAGTTTGTGCAGAATATTCGGCGCAACGGTTGGATCCGAAGACGGATTTAAACAGATGAATTCCAGTTCATCAATGGCCAACGGTGCAAAGATAAGCCGGTGGGAGAGCCGATCCAACCTACCATCCAATACTGCCTCGAGAATCATTCCGAGTGCGAGGAAGCCCAAGTCACTGTAAATGGACCGCTCTCCCGGCGGTGAGTGCAATTCAGTCTGCAGGATCCACTGAAGCACTTGAGCGCGTCTCTCCGAGTCGGGGACTTCAATGAGCTTGCGATAGAACGGAAGGTATGCCGGCAGCCCGGAGCAGTGATTCAAAAGTTGCCGGACGGTGATGGATCGTTTATCCGGAGGCGTGAATCCGGCAGGGAAGAAGCTTGCAAGGCAATCATCCAGCCTGAGTTGACCCGCATTGATGGCCTGCATACAAAGAATCGTGGTTACCAGCGGTTTGGTCAGCGAAGCCAGGTCGAACCGAGTTCCGGTATCGATAGGGATTCCGTCACTTTTGGTCAGCCCCCAACATTCTTGATGGAGTATCTTTTCAGACGTTCCCAGCAGCAGGCTGGCCCCTGAGAAAATTCTCCTGTCCAAGGCCGTCTTGAAAGCACGGTCGATCTCCGAGGATAACGGAAAATCACTTTGAGAAGGGGCTCTGGGTTGCTTGGAAGGTGCTTTCATAAGTATTTAAATAAAAGGGAATCCCGAAGGGAATTATTTCATTGGGACCATCGTGACCGAAGGGTAGGCCTGCGATAATCGGAAAATTAAAGGACTTGCAGTGATCCAGCACCATGTTGTGGATTGCATGGGGCTCGCCGCAATCCTTAAAGTTGCCGAGAATAAGACCCCCCAGGCGCGACACTAAACCGGTGAGTTTAAGATGGTTCAGAGCCCGATCCAGCCGATAAAGTGCCTCACTGCAGTCTTCAACGAGAAGCAGGGCGCCGTCCGTGTCAGGAAAATATTCTGTCCCAACGGAATGTGCTATACAGGTCAGGTTGCCCCCCAACACTTTACCGGTCGCAATCCCATTCCTGAGAATATGCTCAGGTTGTAAAGACCAGGAAAAATCGCTTTTTCCTTCAAGCGATTCCAATATGCCGTCGAGTTTTCCCGGTGATGAATTTGAGTCGACCAAATTTGGACCGTGAAAGGTGATCCAGTCCATACGACTCCGGAAAGCTAGATGCAAGAAGGTGATATCACTGTAACCGAGAAATATCTTAGGACTGCTCCGCAAAATCGGGAAAGGCAGCCAGGGAAGCAGCCTACTGCTGCCATATCCGCCGCGAACGCAAATGATAGCTGCAATCGACGGATCCTTTATCGCTTGTATGATATCATGAGCCCGGCCAGATTCAGTACCGGCCAAATATCCGTGCCTCTGGAAAATATGATCTCCGAAGGCGAGTTCGAATCCTCTGTTCTGCAGAATTTCGGATGTTCGGGTGAGCTTTTCCATTTCAAACGGGCTGGCAGGAGCCAGCAGAGCAATCCGGTCTCCACTTCTGAGAGGGCTCAATAACATGGCTATTTCTGATTTCTTTCGAATATGATTCGAAGTCCTTTAAGCGTGAGGTACTCGTCCACCTCATCAATGGCCGGGCATTCGCTTGCAATAAGGGGAGCCAGGCCGCCAGTGGCAACCACTTTGAGGTCCCTGCTCATTTCCTGTTTGGTTCGCATGATGATTCCTTCCACCAGTCCCGCATAACCATACACAATTCCAGCATTCATAGATGCAATGGTATTTTTTGCCAGGATGGACCGAGGCCGGGCGAATATTTCGACTCTTGGCAATTTTGATGCTTTTTGAAACAATGCTTCACAAGAGATCATGATGCCGGGGCTGATGACTCCCCCCATGTACTCGCCCCGTTCTGAAACGTAATCGAAGGTGGTCGCCGTTCCAAAATCGACGACGATCGTAGCTGTTTTGTAGGCTTCGTAAGCGGCAACGGAGTTGACTATGCGGTCCGCTCCAACCTCTTTGGGGTTGTCGTAAAAAATGGGCATTCCAGTCTTTATCCCTGGTCCTACAATAAGCGGGTCGATATGCAAGTACTTTCGGCAGAAGCCCTCTGCTGCGTTGAGGACCGGTGGAACCACACACGAGACGATCACGTGCTTCACTTCCTCAGGCGCCAGATCATTTGCTGCAAACAGACTGCGCATCAAAATTCCATATTCATCCGTGGTAGCATTAACTTCGGTCCGGATGCGCCAATCCTGAATCAATTGCTCTCCCACAAAGATTCCCAGGACTGTATTGGTGTTGCCGATATCCATAGCTAGCAGCATGGGGATGTCCTGTCCTTAAGCCATGTATTTTTGTATATGAAAAGCCATCTCATTTGCTGTGCTCTCGATCATTCCCTGGTCGATTCCTTCGACCATCACTCGCACTACCGGCTCGGTCCCGGATGGCCGAATCACCAGACGTCCTTCGTTGCCAAGACGTCCTTCGATGTCTTTCTTCAATCCGACCAGCTCAGGAATGTCATCGATGGATCTAAGGTTCTTGATGGGAACGTTCAATAGTGTTTGGGGGTAGAGTTCCATTGCTTGCTTAAGTTCAGAAAGGGGGCGTTGTTCGCGCAACATCACTGCCAACACCTGCAAAGCGGAGAGAATACCGTCGCCTGTGGTGCTGTAATCAAGAAAAATCAGATGTCCGGATTGTTCGCCGCCAAGGTTGTATCCTCCCTGCCTCATCTGCTCCACCACGTAGCGGTCTCCTACCGGGGTACGCAGAAGGCAGCCACCGATCCTTCGAATCGCCATTTCCAGTCCCAAATTGCTCATTATAGTGGCGACAACCGTCTTACCGTTAAGGCTATTGTTCTTGACATAGTGGCTGGCGCAAATGGCCATCAATTGATCTCCATCAAGAATTTCGCCTTTTTCATCCGCAAATACCACCCTATCGGCGTCACCATCGAAGGCGAATCCAGCGTCGGCACCATGTTCGCGCACCAGTTTCGCCATGTGTTCGGGATATAGTGAGCCGCGCTTTTCGTTGATATTTTTACCATTGGGGAGGTCACCGGTCACGATGACTTCGGCGCCCAGTTCTTCAAAAACTGTAGGAGCCACTTTATAGGCTGCACCATGCGCACAGTCGATAACCAGTTTCAAACCTTCCATGCTCAGTGCTCCGGGGAAGGTTGTTTTCAGGTATACAATATAACGCCCCTGAGCATCATCGATACGGCGCGCGCGGCCGATGTCGGAACTAGAGGGACGCGGCAGGCGTTCGATTTCGCCACTCAAAATGAGGTCTTCCATGAATTTTTCTGTTTCATCGGGAAGCTTGAATCCGTCTGCGGCGAAGATCTTGATCCCGTTGTATTCATAGGGATTATGCGATGCGGAAATCACGATGCCCGCATCAGCCCTCATGCTGCACGTTATGAAGGCAATGCCGGGAGTGGGCAGCGGTCCAACCAGCAAGACATCGACACCCATGGAGCAGATCCCGGAAGTAATGGCGTATTCGATCATATATCCGGATAGGCGAGTGTCTTTGCCGATAATAATCTTGGGGCGGCGGTGTTTATTCTTGAAAACATGAGCGGTGCTGCATCCCACTTTCAAGGCAATATCAGTGGTCATGGGGGGCACATTGGCTACCCCGCGAATTCCGTCGGTTCCGAATAATTTCTTCATCGCTGACTCCTTGTGAAGTGCGATCGGTAAATGTCTTTATTGGACAGCATTGCGAAGGGCATCGCCCAACAACGCGACCTGTTTGTTGGTAGCTACGTCATGGACTCGAATGATATGTGCCCCGGCAGCAACACCAAAACTATTCACGACTGCCGTCCCAATTTCCCGTTCTTGTTCAGGACGATCAAGAATGCTCCCCATGAAGCGTTTTCGCGACGCACCCAGCAGGATGGGGCGGTCTAGACACTGGAGAAGATCCAAATCCCTGATCAATAGCAAATTATGAGTAATGCTTTTGCCGAACCCGATCCCCGGGTCAACGATGATTTGCTCTCTTGCCACACCGTTATGGATGGCAAAACCAACGCGCTCTTGAAGGAAAGCAATGACTTCGGAAAAAAGAGAAGCATAAGTAGGATTTTTTTGCATGGTCCCGGGTTTTCCCTGCATGTGCATGAGAATCACAGGGACGCCGGTGGCGGCAATCAAGTCCGACATCCGGTTGTCGAAGCGGAGTGCGCTCACATCGTTAATGATGTCTGCCCCGGCTTCCAGAGCGCGGCGCGCCACTTCGACTTTGGTTGTGTCGATTGAAATGGGGATATCACTGACTTTGCGAACCGCCTCTATGACAGGCAGAACCCGCTGCAGTTCCTGATCGATAGAAACGGGTTCAGAAAAGGGCCGGGTCGATTCTCCCCCAATGTCCAGGATATCTGCGCCCTCGGAGATAATTTTTTGGGCTTGCGTGACTGCTGCCTCGAACTTAAAGAAAACACCTCCGTCGGTAAAGGAATCCGGAGTGACATTCAGGATTCCCATGATCAGGGTGCGACGGCCCAGTTCCAGTTTACTGGATTTTAACTGAAGCGTATATGCTTTGCGAGGAGACACGCTCATAGGCTGGTTTCTCCTGCTAAGATATACCGCTTTCCTCGGGTGGCTCGGCCGTTTCCTCCGGATTGGAATTTTCTTCTTCGGGCCGTGACGCTTCTTCTACCGGTGCAGTAGAAGCAGCTTCCATAGGTGGAGAAATAACCAATCCGGAATCCGGCGGCTGCTCTTCTTTGGTCGGAAGCTCTTTCAGAAGCTCCGGCTTAGTCTCGCCGATAATTTTGTCTATATCGCGAATATCCAGCGTTTCTTTTTCCAGCAAAGCCGTGGCGATCAGGTTGAGCAGGTCGGTGTGCTGGGTGAGTATATCTTTGGCGCGCTGATAATTTTCTTCTACGATTGTGCGCACTTCCTCATCGATGCGAATAGCCGTCGCCTCACTGTAATCCCGGTGCTGAGCTATCTCTCTTCCGAGAAATATTTGTTCCTCGCGTTTACCAAAACTCAACGGTCCCATTTTTTCACTCATGCCCCATTCGCAAACCATCCGGCGCGCCATCTGAGTAGCTCGTTCGATGTCATTGGATGCTCCAGTGGTGCGCTGATTGAAAACCAGCTCTTCGGCCACTCGACCTCCCATCAAAATAGCAATACTGTCCACCAGATAATCCCTTGAATACGTATGGCGGTCGTCCTGCGGAAGCTGCTGGGTGAGGCCCAATGCGCGGCCGCGCGGTATGATGGTAACCTTGTGTAAAGGGTCGGCTCCGGGAAGCATCCTTGCCACCAGCGCATGCCCAGCCTCGTGATACGCCGTGGTGCGCTTCTGTTCTTCAGTCAGGAACATGCTCTTGCGCTCGAGGCCCATCATCACTTTGTCTTTGGCTTCCTCGAAATCAGACATGTCGATTGCGTCTTTATTTTTTCTAGCCGCCAACAAGGCCGCTTCGTTAACGAGATTTTCGAGATCTGCCCCGGAGAAGCCCGGCGTGCCTTTTGCCAGCGTCCTATTGTCCACATCGGCGGCAAGAGGTTTTTTACGCATGTGAACGCTAAGGATTCCTTCACGACCGCGAATGTCCGGAACGGGAACAACCACCTGCCGATCGAATCGACCCGGGCGCAATAGTGCGGGATCTAAAACATCGGGGCGGTTGGTCGCTGCAATGAGAATCACGCCTTCGTTGGATTCAAAACCATCCATTTCGACCAGCAACTGATTGAGGGTTTGTTCACGTTCATCGTGGCCGCCTCCCAAACCGGCTCCTCGATGTCTTCCGACGGCATCAATTTCATCAATGAAGATGAGGCAGGGAGCATTTTTCTTGCCCTGCAAAAACAGATCGCGTACGCGAGAGGCACCGACTCCCACAAACATTTCAACGAAATCAGAGCCACTGATGGAGAAAAAAGGAACGCCGGCTTCTCCTGCGATAGCTCTTGCCAGCAGAGTTTTACCGGTACCGGGGGCCCCGACCAGAAGCACACCCTTGGGTATTCTTCCTCCCAGGCGAGTAAACTTCTTAGGGTCCTTCAGAAACTCGACGATCTCGTGAAGCTCTTCTTTTGCCTCATCAATTCCCGCTACATCATCAAAAGTGACCTTCTTTGAGCTTTCACTCAGCAGTCGAGCACGACTCTTGCCGAAGCTCATTGCTTTGCCGCCGCCCATTTGCATTTGACGCATGAAAAAAATCCACACCCCAACAAGCAGAAGCATCGGGAACCAGCTGATCAGGATCGTCATGTACCATGGAGATTCTTCCTGGGGTTTGACCTGTATTTCTACGCCGTGTTCTCTGAGGGTTCGAATCAGATCCGCATCACGCGGCGCAAAGGTTCGGAAAGGCTTGCCGTCGGCGTAAACCCCGGAAATATTGTCGCCTTGGATGGTGACCTGTGAGACTTCTCCTTTTTCAACCGAAGTCATGAATTGACTATAGTTAATTTGATGGCTGGTCTGTTGTGGTTGATGAAACATATTAAATAGAAGAATCACCATCAGACTGATCACCAGCCAAAGGGCTAAGTTCTTGTAGAAAGGACTCAAAACCACAGCCTCCTTGCTTCGCGTATTTGCTAACTTTTTATTATAGCATGATCAGGATGAGTCAAGGGTGAATTACTCGGCTCTTCCAGAGGGTCCAAAGGTTACTTTTCAAGACGTTTTCACATCTTTGCCTAATTGTATTCTGTAAGCAAATAGATAACAAACAGAAACTCACAACTTAAAGCTTTGTGTGGCAAAATCTATCCTAAATCCAGCGATTCTTATTCACGTGAAGCTGCAATCGTCATCCCTGCGAACCTTTTCCACCAGGGTTTTAAGCGCAGAGCAGGAATCCACAAAGATCGATCCACCCACCGGATGTCGAGTCGAAGATGCCGCTCAGACGGTAATTCGCCCGTATGACGGATGGTTACCGATGGAATCGCTAAACCTGGATCTATATCAAATTCCAGTCTCATCGAAAAGTAGCATTCTCCAAAGTTGTCATAAAATTTTACCGTTTGTTTGTTATCCTTGCACCCATTTCTGCAACGGTCCTTAACGAGGTATCAGGGCTTCTAATCCGGACTGAGTCACCTGCCAGCTTTCGGTTTCCTCATTATATCGCCATAACTGACGGACTGTTTCAGTCTTCAGGCTAGGGTCATCCGTGGTGTAATAGCGAAATCTTACGATTACAGGCAAGGGACCTCCGGTTGCCTCCCAAGTTATGTACCTGATATCGTACTCAGTCAATCTTATCCGGCCTTCCATTATGTCCGACTGCCGCCAGAATTGTTCCTGCAAAGCAGGGGCAACAAATGTAGCTGCAACCTTAAAATCGCCCCAGCGCAGAGCCGTATTGAAGCCTTCGACAGCGGCGGCCAGAGCTTTGCCGGTATTTTTGTTTTTGCTGAAAGTTGCGCAGGCACCAGCCAATGCCAAAATCATAATCACTGATACTGCGGCAATCCACCTACCGTTCCGAATCGAGCACATGAACTATCCTAAAATTCGATGGAGGTTACCAATGTCTTGTCAAGTCTAACCACAGCTCGATCTATATCAAAAAACGAAGCTCCCGTGGCAGGATTTTTTTAAATATACCAGTTTCAGATTTAAAATCTGAGCTCATACTCAAACTTTTTGGGGCTGCCGCTGGAGGCTATCCCCGCAGACAAAAAGAACATTCTCTGACCTGTTCCCATGCGAGGGCGCGCGGAAATAGAAGTTGAGTGATCGAGTTAACTTTAGTGTTTGGTTGTGACCATCAAGTCATGTCCGTTTGCCAGCATTCGCAGGCTCGCTTATAATGAGTTTGATGCAGGTCGGCATTGTCGACAAACATTCGCTCAAAGAGGCTGCCTTTTTATTCAGGTCCAAATGTTCCGGTTGCTGTGTGGATTGACGTGCTATGTTTTGTGAGGCTAAGGCGATGCGAATGAAGATAACCTTTTTGCTGCTGATGTTATTGTTGTTGCCTATAACGGCTCATGCGGCCGACTACAATAGTTATGCAATCGTCAAGGACGACGGGTCGCTTCGAGTCCAAGGGCGAACCATCTGGCTTTACGGTATCCGAATACCTCCGACTTATGAATCGTGCCTTACTTTTTTGCGACCGCCGAGATGTGGCCCCAGGGCTATCTTGATGCTGGAATTGAAGATCGATCCATACTTTGTTCACTGCCATGAAATGAGTCGAAATGCGGATAGAAGCATCAATGCACGGTGCACCTCGCAAGGGGAGGATCTGAGTGCCTATATGCTGGAAAACGGATGGGCCGTCGCTTTGCCCAGTGCACCACATCAATACAAGACTTTGGAAAAGAGCGCCCGTGCGAAGTACCTTGGCATCTGGAGGTTGCTGCCGGGTGATATGATTACTACTCCACCACCAAGAAAAAAATGATTGCCGATTGCAAGTGGTGTGGATAAGCGAAGGAGGCCCCAACATGCTCACGTTGCGGCCTCCATTTATGTTGACGGGGTGGGCTTCGTTTATTTCCGCTCAGCGTAGTGCTTTGAATAGCGGGTCCAATTTCCAGTCGAAGCCGGCAGCAGAATTCGTGATCCTCTTACTGCACCCCGTTGAAAAGTAATAGTTGAACTACGTCTCCATACCTCATCCTGAAAGTGCAACAAACATGCTTCTGCTGTTCCTTTGAACCAACAACAGGAGTGCATCTTTATTCGTGGTTTTGGAAATTTCCTTTTGCGCCTCCTGGACTGTTGTCACAGGCTGGCGGTTCACCTCCAAAATAATGTCGCCCTGTTGAATAGCCGCTTCATCTGCGGGACTCCCCGGTTGAACCGAGGTAATCAGAACACCTTGGTCCGCTTCAACATTGAGCTGACGAGCTATTTCCGGAGTGAGATCCTGAAGCTGCATGCCCCATTTCCCTTGTTCCGGTTTTGCCGAGGCTTCTAGCGTACCCTTGTCTGATGGCAGCTCGGCAACATCAACCTTGATGTTCTTTTCCTGACCGTCTCTCAAAATGGTTACAGTGGCACCTTGACCAATAGGCGAGGCTGCAACCATCGGGGGAAGGTCGTGGCTGTTCTGGACTGTCTTTCCATTATAGGAAATGATGATGTCTCCTCGCTTGAAGCCCGCTTTTTCAGCCGGGCCATCCGGCATGACATCGGCTACCAGTGCGCCCTTGTCCCTTTTAAGGTCCAGTGCTTTGGCAAGTTCTGGAGTAATGGACTGGATGTTTACTCCTAAATATCCCCTGGTCACTCTGCCGTTTTTCACCAATTGAGGAATCAACGGTTTGGCAGTGTTTACCGGGATGGCAAAACCGATTCCCTGACCGTTGGGAATGATTGCCGTGTTTATCCCCACTACTTCACCGTTCATATTGAAAAGTGGTCCGCCGGAATTGCCCGGGTTGATGGAGGCGTCAGTCTGTATGAAATCATCGTAGGGGCCGGCACCGATGACACGACCTTTGGCGCTGACGATGCCTGAAGTTACAGTGTGGCTAAGCCCGAACGGATTGCCTATAGCGATAACCCAATCGCCCACCTGCAATTGGTCGGAGTTACCCAACTTTGCCGCCGGCAGATTGTGATCGGCGGATATCTTTAGAACCGCAAGGTCGGTTTTCGGATCGCGACCAACAATTTTGGCCTTCATTTCTTTTTGGTCCGCAAGCGTTACGGTTACTTGCTGGGCGTCTTCAACTACATGGTTATTTGTCAAAATGTATCCGTCATTGCTGATAATGACGCCCGAGCCGGCACCTTGAACCGGTTGCTGACGAGGCTGAAAATTTTCACCGAAAAACTGCTTGAACATATCTCCAAAAGGTCCCTCGGGAAGCTCGCGTGGATTGAAGCCCATTTTCTCAACTTTGGTGACTTTGACATTGACTACGGTAGGTGACAATCTTTCTGTCAGGGGAGCGAAAGATTCTTGAAATGGCGGTCGAATTGCAGGCTCAGAGGCACTTTCCAAGGTCTGGGCCGCTGAAGAATGAGTCCAATTCAACCCTGAGGCCACTAAAAGCCCTGTTGTGAGGCAGACAAAGGCCACTGCTGTCAAGGACACCAGTCCAAATTGTTTGGCCCTAAAGTATTTCTTGGCACGATGAAACATTTTAATCCTCCCTTTATCCTGGTTTTTAAACAGTACATGCTATTAGTGACGGCGTTGGCATGAATATAGGGAGGAAAGATTAAAGGAAGATTAAAAGAAAATTAGAATTCTCTAATGCAGGTCCGGCTTACTTAAGTTGCCGGCTTCAGCGCAGCCTTGAATTGTGGCCTAGCCTCGCTGCTCACTGTCTGAAACTATAGCAAGTCCATCTTTCGAATAGCCCGCGGGGCGAGCGCGGGCCTTCATCTCAACCTCTTCGGGACTCGGAAGCTCGGCCGGTCGCCCGAGTCCCCGTGGCGAGTTTTAAAGATATGCGGCTCACCGCGAATCCGCGAACGGCCGGATTAATTTGGGAGGGTTGCGCTTTCCTTTTCGCCAGGAAAAGCTATACTCCAATCAGTTTAGTTCACACGCTTCAGATTTGATCTATGTCGAGATTCAGTCTCTCACCTTTGAGAACTGACTGACAATCAGCTTGTAAGCAGCGCAGTGAATATTCTAACGGTTGCTTTTTTAATTGCAATTAACATTTCAACTACTTCGGGGACATCCCTGAGTATTCTGGAGTTACAAGATGGCTCAAAGACCTAAAGTTACCTTCAAGAAGCGGGAAAGAGAAAGAGCGCAACAACAGAAACAGAGAGATAAAGAAGCGCGCCGCTTGGAAGCCAAGCAGAGCAAGGTTAATCAGGCATCCGCGGATAGCCATGAAGACCCGGACATAGCAGGTATAGTACCAGGCCCGCAGCCACTCCCCGATCAGTGGCATCTTGCCGGAAAGAAGCGCGATTAATTCACGCCGGCTGGCAATACATCGTTTGGGGCTCGTTGCCTAGTGTTCTTTTTCCTTTCAAAACGCGGGGATCAGTATTGCGGGTTATTGCGTTGACCTCTTTTCACCATAATTTTGCCGCAGAAATGCAAGGAGCAAACAAAAAATGAGACAATCCAGATTCTCACCATACAAGAGGTTTCAAAAAATAGACCGGCCCCTTGATCCCCCTAGGAAAATGGTAGGGCATTTGGCTGTTAAGATCAATGACAGGGTTGAAACCGCTCATGGAGCGGGAACAGTAGTTAAGATATCCGATGATCGCTACTTGATTGCCTTGGATGGTCAGTTGGGTAAGGTGTGGGAGAGGTTGAGATCTCTTAAATTCGTACCGTCAAAATAGCTTTTCCCCGATCAATCAGTCTACTTTATGCATCATTTGAAACAAATAAGCCGGAGCATTTCATCACTCCGGCTAATTCTCATTTTCAAAGCCTTGAGTATAACTTTGGCTTACAGCTTTTTCACGTTCGTCGCCTGGGGCCCTTTGTTGCCTTGTTCTTCCACAAAACTCACCCGCTCACCCTCGCTCAGGGATTTAAAACCTTCGCCTTGGATGGCTGTGTGATGGACAAAGACATCATGCCCGGTGTCGGTCTCGATAAAGCCATAACCCTTGCTGTCATTAAACCATTTTACTTGACCTTCCGCCATTTTCTTAAACCTTTCCTTGAGTTGGTATTTTTCTACTGCTTTTTTGGTGCGGTACTCGGAGTTACTCCGAAACCGCGCCATTGACCTGGCGAAAGATCGATTCCTGCATAACTCAAAATAACGTACTCAACTAGCACGTCCTAAGCATAACCGCTTAGATCAGAAAGACAAGGCTGAAAAATTCCATCCTCGAATTCCGCCGATTCTTGAGTTTAGCTCAAATAAATGAGAATAACTTCGCCTTATCTTGCGTAATCGGTTATGAATAGATCAGTTGGGATTTGGATGACGTGCCCGCCTTTTCTTAACAAATACCCATTTCGCACCGAGCCTGACTCCCGCTGGTAAACACATTATTGAGAGGCGTAGCTCGGCAACCGCAAACTGTGCGCCCCACAGGAACTGAAGGGATGGATTTGAGTTGCGTGGCAAGACAATAAACAACAGTGCGATCTGGGAGGTTAACGATGGCTGAAGTATCGCAGGTGCTAGTAAAGGATTTGCTCTCGACCGGCTACTTCTTTGAAGAGTTAAAGAATTACTCCAAATCGGCCGAGATTGATTTTGTCTCGTACAGCCGGGACTATGCAATTCCCTACTTAACCAGGATATCAAAATCTGACCAAGAAATTGTGCAACTCGACAGCGGCAAAATCTTAAGCTTTGCATGCGGTGCTCTATGCGATGCCAATGATGATGAACTGGTTGACGCCATTTTCGGGCTCAAGAAAGTTGCGGCATCGGAGATAGTAATAAACGAAACACTGCTTTCTCAAATTGGTCAACACGACAAAACCGAGGTTTCTTCATGCCACCGTAAAGCTGAATCGGCGAAGTCCCTTCTTAAGCTGCTGGTCAATATTATAAGGATGTTCAAGCTTGCCGAAGTCATTGCCAAGAAGGATAATCCTGACGGAATGCGTGAATCCGTTGGTGATACGATAAAGCACAAGTGGCAAAGATCTGCTCGGTAGAGCGTTCAGCCTCAATGGCATCCGCAGCAGTACAACACATCCGTATGTTCTAGGATTGTTTGAGAAGCCTCAGGAGGTTTTGCCCCAATACTCGGCATGTTTTAACCGTCAGGCTGTCTTGCATAACCCCCCTTTTCCAGTGAATTTCATCTCCCACCATAGAGTCGTAGAGAGTTCCCATCGGGCCAAGGTTGTAGACTCCTGACCGAGGGTCTCTTGCCTCAACCACTCGCAGCCCATGGTGTTGAAGAAACCGTTCCAATATGGACTGCGTCATCTCCTGCCCACCATTTCTGAGCCCTGCATGCGTAAGTGCCGCCCCCAACTTACCGTCCAGAAGGTTTTCAGTCATGTGCATCCAGCGGGTTCGGTCCATAAAGGCTTTGAGCATGCCGGTTACATTGCCGAAATAGACAGGAGACCCGATTATAATTGCATCAGAAGCCGTCATCTTTTCAGCCACTCTTGGAACATCGTCGTGTTGGATACTGCACTCGCTCTTCTTGAGGCATCGATTGCAGGCTCGGCAAAACTCGATGTTCAGGTCAGATATCTCCAAGAGTTCCGTGCGCACCCCTTCCTTTTCCAATTCCTCAAGAACAAGTCGCAACATGGTAGCTGTATTCTTGCCCTTACGATGGCTTCCATTGATCGCCAAAGCTTTCATCATGATCCTCCTTGATTTCCATTCGTGCATCATCTTTAATTCCGGATTCAACGGCTCCTCAGATCCCATATTTTTCTGCAAACTTTCTACCTTGTCTCTCAGAGCCTGTCTGAAAATTGTCATTGTGAGACGAAGGCGAGAAATCTTTTGGGAGAAGAGCGGCATGTTTGAAATATTTCCCACCCCGCCAAGCTCCGTTCGAGATGACAAAAGACCATTTTTCAGACAGCCTCTCAGGTATTTGCCGAATCTGTGTATGGGAGATCCTACCACAGAAATGCCGATGTCATACCGTGAAGCGATCCGCACCACGGTTAAGCGAGTTCCCATCGGGATCAATCATTATAACTTGTATGATCGAAACTGAAGATTTAAAAATTCTACAAGGAATTGATAAAAACAATCGTCTAATGTAAGACAGCCACTGCGCATAGGGATTGTGCCGTCTCGAGAGGGTATCAATCGGCGCTTCGAAGTCCACACCACAGCGGATAACACCTCAAGTGCCGTGGTTGCCGAAACAATGCGGAGGAAAACAGCGCAAATGACCCATCAGGGAAGGATACACCATCTCCAGGGGCTCATAAGGGATCGCAGACTGAGCGCAGCAATCCTGTTTTATTCGAGGGATACCTACTATTACACCGGTACGGCTCAGCCAGCCTACCTTGTGGTCTTGCCCGAGGATTTCAGGCTGTTCGTGCGGAGAGGCCATGACATCGCGCTTAAGGAATCGGATCTGGACGCCGAAAGAATTATAGAAGAAAAAAGCCTCGAGAGAATTGTACAAATCATGTTCCCGGGTTCCGGGACAGGAGAGAAGGTCGGTACCGAGCTTGACATACTGACTGTAACTCAGGCCCGCAGCTTCACCTCAGCTCTGCGGGAGCGGGATCTGGTGGATATCTCCAGCGACGTATTGGCTCAGCGAATGATAAAAGATGCATCGGAAATTGGAAGCATCAGAAAAGCGTGCCATGCGGTCCATGCAGGTCACTTGGCTACTGTCGGATGCCTTAAAGCCGGCATGCATGAACTGGAGTTCTCCGCTCAGGTTGAAGCCGCCCATCGCCTTGCCGGTCACGAAGGCTGTTTTTTTATTCGTCTAAACGACTTTATCATGAGTCGCGGTCCCCTGGCATCGGGACCGAACCTGCTTGCGACAAGTGGAACCCTCTATACCCTCTGCGGTGCCGGTTTGAGTGCTGCCATTCCGACCGGGGCTTCAATGCGGGTCATCAGGCGCGAAGATCTCGTTCTGGTGGACATGCCCACCTGTGTCGAAGGCTACCATGCGGACCAGGCCCGCACTTACGCAGTGGAGCAGGCGAGTGGAAAGGCTGTCGATATGTTTGAGCGATTGCGGAGTGTATCAGACCGCTTGGTGAATGATTTACGTCCCGGCGTGAGTTGCGGGGAAGCCTTCAGTATGGCAGAGGAGCACGCATTCGAGCTTGGAATCGACGACTCTTTTATGCAAATGCACTCGGGTGGAAGAGTCCACTTCATAGGGCATGGCATAGGGCTGGAAGTAAACGAACCTCCGGTCTTAGCAAAAAACGGCAGGACGATCCTTTTACCCGGTATGGTTGTTGCCATTGAGCTGCACTTGGTGGATCGAACGGGTGTCGCAATGAAGATCGAGGACTGCGTACTGCTGGGTCCCGAGAGAAACGAGATCCTGACGCTAAGTCCACGCAAACTTGTCGTGGTGTCAAACTGAGCAATTAACCCCAATGACGGAGCGAGAAATGAAAACAGCATCCGATTACATGGAGAGCCTCAAGAGCATGAAAACCAAAGTTTATGCATTTGGCGAAAAGGTGGAAAGTCTCTTGGACCACCCGTGCTTTCGTCCCACCATCAATGCTCTGGCTCTAACCTATGACTTGGCATAGGAACAAAGTCCCCTGATGGCAGCCTATTCACCGCTCACCGGCGGAAAGGTGAACCGTTTTCTCCATGTCTGCCGGTCAAAGGAGGAAGTGATAAAAAGAGCCCAGCTCGGCCAATTTTTCACTCCTCACCACGGCGCATGCATTGGTGCTAGATGCGCCGGCACAGGGGCTCTCAACAGTCTCTACGCGACGACCTATGAAATGGATAAGAAACTTGGTACGGACTATCACGACCGTTTCATCAAGTTCCTGAAATATGCGCAGGAAGAAGACCTCGCTGCAGCGGCATGGTAACGGATGCAAAGGGAAATAGATCGCTCGGGCCGGGGAAACAGCGCGATCCGAATGTCTACCTTCGCATTACCGAAGTGCGCGATGACGGGATTGTGGTAAGGGGCGCAAAGGCACATCAGTCAGGCGCTGCCATTGCCCACGAAAATATTGTGGTTCCGACGACCAGTATGGGACCTGACGAGAAAGAATATGCGGTTGCCTTTGCCATATCGCCTGACACGGCGGGTGTCGTCCATATTGCTGAAGCGCCAGCGCCCAATGCCAGGGTTCCAAGATGACGAACGGGATTTTGAGAACTACTGCTATGGGGTTCACGGCTCCACGCACATCACGTTCATTGGACTTACCGTAAGGTGGTCTGCAGATGTTCGCCTTCTACTGCATGGAAATCTGGAGAGCCCGCCCGAGGGCCGTTCGTTTTCTTAAACGCTCACAGGAGAAATTAGGTGATCATGGATAATAGAGCCATTGGTAAAATGTTGTGCGGGACTGGACTTTCATAGGGCCTTGGTCGTTGGAACGATCCTGCGAGAAGATTGCTCTGGGCACATCTACAAAGTGATGGGGGAGTGCAGTTCGTATCGCAAGGGTTTGGTGGAACTGGGCAGATGGCTATTGCCCAAGGGGTGCGGGACTGGCCGTGATGGAGAGCACCAGTGTCTGCTCGAAGCCGGTGTTCGAGGTTCTGGAAGAAATGATTCCAAGGGTGTATCTGGTCAACTCACGGCATGTGAAAAATGTACCGGGAAGAAAGACTGATGTCAAAGACAGTGAATGGCTCGCTGTCACGGTAAAGAAGAGAATATCCTTTTCCCGGCCTTGGGAAAGACGGGGATTTCCGGGGAAGGGGCTCCCATTGGCGTCATGCTGAACGATCATGACCGCGGTCGGGAGCACATCCGGGTGATGCGTAATGCGCTCAGGCAACTGAAGGAAGATCGGGGCGGAGCGGAGGACTTCATTAAGGCGGCCACAAGTATATATTGAGCTTCTGAGAAATCACATCCTCAAGGAGAACAAAGTGCTTTTTGTAATGGCCGAACAGAGGTTTTCGAAAGAGGAGCAGGCACGGCGCTACGAAGAATTTGAAACTATGGAGCGTGACAAGATCGGTGCCGGCAAACATGATTCGTTCCACCGACTCATGGACAAACTCAGCGGGATCTACCTGCAATAGGCAGAGACCGGGTCGCTCAATTGGCCGATGCCATAAAGATTATGAGTCTTGCCCTCGAGTTAGTAGAATTCTGCTTTTCATTTTGCACATAGATGCTGTCTTTAGTCTAATCAACTCCATCAGGCGGGCGACGGGGGATGAGCCAGGCTTTGAAAGGCAGTAAACTGTTCTGGTTTTCCTATAGTTGCAACAAGATCACCCGGGGTAAAGCGAAGTTCTGGACCCGGATTTGGGATGAACGTATCGCTGCGCATGACTCCGACAACAGAAACTCCTGTGGTCTTGCGTATATCCAACTCCCTAATGGTGCGACCGTTGAGGGGGCTTTCCTCGCCCAAACTCACCCAGTTCAACTCCAAAAACTCCGCGGCATTCTTGGCTAAAGCAATAACTTCGCAGCCCTCATAATTTTGATAGAGCGGTGCGTATAGGTCTCGACGCACTGAATCCGTATAGCGAAGTATTTCAGAGACAGGATATTTGAGATGGCGCAAGGCCAGCCGCGTGATTTCAAGACCCGCTTCCAATTCGGGTTGCACCACCTCATAAACACCACTTTCCTGCAAGAGTTTCATTTGTTCCATTTCTTCCGCGCGGGCTACAATGTTCAAAGTTGGTTTCAGCTGCCGGGCATGGCGAACAATGGATTGGGCAACAACGATTCCCGGAACGGTCACCAAAAGCAGGCAGGCCTTATCAATGCTCGCCGCTTCAAGGACAACCTCCTGGCCGGCATCCCCGAATATCACAGGAAATCCCGCCGTCTTACCCTGGTCAACCTTGCGATAATCCAGCTCAATCAACACAAAAGGATTGCCAATATGGTGCAGAACCTGTGCCACATACTGCCCTATCCTGCCTCCACCTGCGATCACGACATGGCCGTTGAGTCCCTTTTCAGGAAGGTTAATTGTCTGCAGGGGCTCATGTTTGAACCAGCGTTTTCGAAGTGCGTAAAGGGGGGCAGTGAGTCCTGAAACGAAGGGAGTGAGGACCATACTGATGACAGTCGTACTCAGCACCAGCGAATAGAATTCATGGGATATAGAACCGGTTGAAAGTCCAATGCGTGCCAGCACAAACGAAAACTCACCGATTTGAAAGAGGCCCAACCCGACGGCTAGGGGAACGACATTGCGGTATCCGAACAGGAGAGGCAGGGTGAAGAAGATCACCCCTTTGCCAAAAGAAACGAGTCCTACCAGCAGAAGGATCTCATGCCACTTGGCAAGAAGAAAGGATGGGTCAAGAAGCATTCCAACCGAGGTAAAGAAAAGGAGACTGAATATGTCTCGAAGCGGGATGATGTCACTCAAGGCCTGGAAGCTGAAGTCTGATTCGCTCAGTACTATGCCGGCTATAAATGCGCCAAAGGCAAAAGACAGGCCTGAGAGGTAGGTGGCATATCCGACGCCTAACCCAATGGCTGTAATCGCCAGCAAGAAAAGCTCCCGAGAATTCCATTTTACGATATAGGCCATCAAACGGGGCAGGACTCGCGTGCCGAAAAGGATCATCACCGTCAGAAACATCGCAGCCTTCAGCGCTGCGAACCCCAACAGCGGGATGCCCGCTTTGGGGTCATTCAGCTGTGGCAGGATGATCATCAGCGGCACAACGGCCAGGTCCTGGACGATGAGCATGCCGATCATGACCCGGCTGGATAATGTTCCGAGCCATCCTTGATTCATCAAGGTTTTCAAAATAACCATCGTGCTCGAAAGAGAGATGAGAGCCCCCAGCCAGAGGGAGAAAATCCAATCCCAGCCAAGCCACTGCCCAATGAGGAAACCAAGGGCAATGGTCAGAAGAATCTGTATCGGCGTTCCTATCAGTGCAATGGCGCGCACTGGTTTGAGCTCTTGAAGGGAAAACTCGAGCCCTAGGGCAAATAGCAGGAGCGCAACGCCGATCTCGGCCAGCAACTCGATATCGTGAATCTCAGATACTGTGATTCCCCCGGTATATGGCCCGACGGCAATCCCGGCGAAGATGTAGCCCAGAATGAGAGGTTGTCGCAACTTATGTGCAACAATTGCTCCGATGAGGCCCGCGAGCACTATTATGACGATATCAGAAGCTATGCCCATGTTTGCACTTCCCTGGTACAGATGGTTGCGTATGCCTGGATAACCCTCTTGGGTTGCAAAAACCAGAGAATAGCCACGGCTTATCCTTAATGCAATATTTTCATGCTATGTCGTAGCCAGCCCGCTCATAGCCCTTAGTGGATGATTAGATTGCCCTGGTGGCAACAGCTTTTACTACCCACCCACCACATTGCACAGCAAATTACTGACCGGGCGTCACTGAAAATTACCGGATATCACAAATCTTGAGCACAATTTTGGACACACTGTCAGCGAATATAGAAATTTCTTTGGTGTAGGATTGTTCCTCCGAGGTCCATACCTCCGAGGAACACCTGCCATTTTTTGCGGTGATGGTGAATAACGCCATACCAATAGTATGCGTTATGGCAGTTTTGCTGCAGGCGGTGCACGAAGCTCTGTATATGGATCCTGTGCCGGAGGATTTGCAGTGCGGATTTTAGGTTTGCATATCCAAATTGCCTCAACGAGATGGAGTTATTAAGTGATAAGATATTCCGGGTCTCATAGCGCTATTCAAATAGGCGGGGTGATATGACCTCGCCCTATTTTAGATGAAAGAAATTCCATTACAGACCAAATGCTCTTACGGGAAAAGCTGCCATTGGAGCACGAGTCACCGATTCTTCGGGGCAAAACCTCATATGATTGTCGCCACAGCCCGTTGTGATACCTTCAGCATAAAGTTGTTCAATCCAGTTCAAGCTCAATAGTCACCAGGCACATCAGTAAAGATTCCATGCATTTTGGATTCTTGGCCATCGCACCCTCATTTGGTGGCTAAGCACTGAGGATCATAGCGAATTATTTCAGCCTCTGGTCAATGGTGAAAGCATGTTGGCCCGTATTCATTATTGAATTCCATTGGTTGCCATAGGAGATATTTTTCTGTTAATCAAGAGAGCCACTGAGTCAAAGGCAAAAGGGCCTAGCCGCCTATTAAATGCAACTATTTCAAAAAATCGCGCGCGGTTCATGGCGCTCCTTCGTATTTCGGTTTTTTCCCAGCCCCGGAAGCCCGTACCCTCCCCCCTGCGAGCAATGCCCATCTGCCACAGCTTTCATCGTTTTGATTACCCTACTTGGCCGGGCATTATTGTGTGACCCGCTGGGGCAAGACCGAAAGAGGAAGCTAAGGCATGCTTCAGGTGCCATTCAGGGTGGTGATCTGGGTGGAAAACATTGGTGGGTGGAAAAGGGTGGGGGAACAATGCCAGGGTGGAAGTAGGGTGGAAAACCTTCAAATAAGTATTTCGTAAAAAATGCTAACTTGTTGATTTAACTGGAGCCGGCGATGGGATTCGAACCCGCGACCTGCTGATTACGAATCAGCTGCTCTACCCCTGAGCTACGCCGGCTTGATTGGTGTTTGGGCTATATCACGGGCATTCGGGTGAGGTCAAGGAGAAAACCTGGATTCCGGTATTCTTGAAACATGACTGAAACCTCTTCTTACTCGTCTTTCCTCTTGTTAAATTTCGATTGATGCGGCAAATAGTTAATCATGCGTGCGATGATTCTTGCTGCAGGGTTGGGGACCAGATTGCGTCCGCTCACGTGGATCAGGCCAAAAGTTCTGGTGCCGGTGATGGGTATGCCGCTCCTTTACTATTGGGTATGGCGACTGTGTGAATCAGGATTTGAAGCAGTTGTCGTCAATGCCTTCCACCTGTCCGATAGGCTCGTCAAAGCAGTTCAAGAGGTAGACTGGCCGATCCCAGTCGAAGTTAGGGTGGAGTCGAGGCTTCTCGGTACGGGAGGGGGTATCAGAAACGTGCTGGATTTTTTTGACGACGAGCCTTTTGTAGTGGTGAACGGGGATATCCTCTGCAACGTGGATTTTACTAGCTTGTACGCACAACATCTGGAATCAAACAGTTCGGTTAGCCTCCTGCTGCACGATTTTCCCGCATTCAATAACGTCGCGGTGGATGATCGGTTCATTCTGGGATTCGGCGATAAAGCCAGGAAACTAGACCGGGAGCGATCTGATGTAAAACTCCTTGCCTTTACCGGGATTCACGTTTTGACACCGCAGGTTTTGACGGGTCTCGAACCTGGACATCCCCATGAGATCATCCCTGTTTACCGGGACCTTATCCATTCGGGCGACCCGCCTAGCATATTATTTGAGAGAAGCCTGAGGTGGCGGGAAATCGGATCGGTGGAAGCCTATCGCGGGCTGCATTCAGAACTCGCTGAGTTGCCCGAGAATTGTTTTCCCCCGCTGACCTCTGGTCAAAGTATCTGCGTACATCCGACCGCTGAAATATCGCCGGATGCCGATTTAAGGGGTATGGTCGTTATTGGCAGAAACGCCCGCATTATGGACGGTGCTGTGCTGGAGAATGTCATTTTGTGGGACGATGTCGAAGTTCGGCCAAAATGTCGACTGCGCAACTGCATCGTGACCGACGGTGTTACAGTGAGAGGCAGCCAAGAAAACGAGATCCTTTTCGAGAACCGCTGATGAATTCGATAAATTCCATTGAAAGCTCGCTTCGATTATTGCTCAAGAACTGCACTGAGGCCGGTCTATTGAACACGGAAAAAGTCGAGGTCACAGCGCTCAAAGGCGATGCTTCGGACCGAAAGTTTTTTCGTATTCGGCAGAATTCTGCACATTTCATTGGCCTCATATCACCCCGCAAAAATAGAACAGAGCTGGATGAAAACGATTCTTATTTTCTGATAGGAAGGCACCTTTGGCGGCATAACCTTCCTGTTCCAAGAATCCTGTGGGCCGATCTCCAGCTTGGCCACTTTTTGTTGGACGACCTCGGCGATTATCATTTGCAGCGGCACGTGAAGCGCGGTCGAATAGATGTTGTGCATATATACCGGCGAGTTGTGAGGCTCTTGGTCAAGCTGCACCGATCCGTTGCTACTGATTTTCAAATGGATTTTTGTTTTGATACCGATCTATACAACCCGTCTTTTGTTTATCAGAGGGAGCTCGAGTACTTTAGGAACTCTTTTTTAAATGACTGTCTTGGCATGGGTATTGGGGAAGAGGACCTGCGCAGCGATTTTGAGAACATAGCTGAAGAGGCCGGCACGCACCATCGGTCGCATGTCATGCATCGGGATTTTCAAAGTAGAAATATTATGGTGCGTCAGGGGAGGTTATGGATTCTGGATTTTCAGGGGATGCGCTATGGTCCGCCGGCTTATGACCTGGCGTCTCTTTTGCTCGATCCCTATGTTTCGATCCCTGCGGGCCTCCAAAATCGATTGGTTGATTATTATTGGACGGGAGTGAGGAAGTTTTTGGGCCGCACGCATCAGCAATTCTACACTTCATATCGAGCGGTAAGACTAAGCAGAAACCTGCAAATTTTAGGGGCATACGGATTTTTGGGAGTAGCGAAAGGCAAGAGAGAGTTCCTGCAATACATCCCGCGAGCATGGCAGGAGCTTCATGGTTGGCTGAGAGGTCCGTGCAAAGGGAGGTATCCCAAGCTTGAGAAGGTTACAGCGGGAGTCAAAAAAACTTTTGCGTGACATCGATTCAGTAAATTGTTATAGGCGACTTGCCTTGCATGATATAGTAATTTGTATATTTTTGCAGCCTTTACAAGGATGGAATAGCGATTTCGCCGCGCGAACACGGAGAGGCAGCTTTTTGGACATATTTTAAGGTGTTATAAACAATTTTTGTGTACGGAGGAATTAATGGCTTCAAAAAGTCAGAAAACTGAAAAAATAAGAAAACGCAAACATATTTCTAACAAAACCAATCTGAAAAAGAGAGAAGAGCTGATACACAAGAATTTAGAGGTGCTGCAAAAAGTTGCAGAAGAAAAACAGGGTTAGGAGCGCGAGCTAAAGCCCGCCAATATTTTACCGAGAGGCAACATCGGTGCCTAATTGGAAAGTCTGTTTTTGACGTAGCGCAGCCGTTTTGGGGCGGCTTGTTTCGGTCCCGCTTGCAGCGGGACTAAAGCCCCTGCTACAGGCTTTTGGAGCGGCCACCAATTATACTTGTCAAGGATAAAAATCTGCTTTTAAGTTCTTTACCTTTCTGCCGATACCCCTCGCGCATAAGGCTCCAGAGTGCTTTTCCCGGATTACCGCCGGAAGCAAGCGGGAATGACTGATGGGTGGCTCGTGCGCGCCATAAAATGGCACTCTTCAACCTAAACCAGTGTAATACCCCTTACTATATCTGATTCCTGCAACTCTTATCAGTTTTCCTTAAGTTCCATTGCTTTGACCAGATTTGTAGTTCCCTTCACTCCCAAAGGCACACCTGCTGTGATGATCAGCATGTCACCGGGTTTGGCCAATTGTTGTTCCAAGACCCACGAACTCGCCCTGTCAAACATCTGGTCTGTGTCCTCGAATGTCTCGATCTTGATAGGAATGATTCCCCAGGATAGCGAAAGCTGCCTTTGAGTTTCCAGATTTGCGGTCAAGCCGGCAACAGGGCAGGGGGGGCGAAATCGCGAGACCAATCGCGCAGTGCTGCCCGATGATGTTGTTGCAACAATGACTGCGGCGTCCAAATCCAGAGCCAGCCTGTAAGCAGCCCGGCCGATGGCCGCCGCGGTCTTGGGTAGAAGCTTCGGGATGGTCTCATCCGCCAATGCCGTTTGATCGAGGTATGGTTCGGTCGCCCTGGCGACCCGGTCGAGTATCCTTACTGCTTCGACGGGATAAGATCCTATAGCGGTTTCATCCGAAAGCATCACCGCATCGGTTCCATCCAGGACGGCGTTGGCGACGTCGGCCGCCTCTGCGCGAGTCGGACGAGGGTTTTCCATCATGGATCTTAGCATCTGGGTCGCGGTGATAACCGGTTTCCCGGCTTCTCTGGAGACCCGAATGATTTTCTTTTGAATCATGGGCACATCTTCCAACGGCACCTCTACCCCCAAATCTCCCCGGGCGACCATCACCCCATCCACTTTAGCCAGAATTTCTTCAAGCCGTTCAACCGCTTGAGGCTTCTCGATCTTGGCAATCACCATGGGGCGCGGCTCGATGTTAGCCAGCATCTCCAGAACCGGATCGACATCT
>Ga0210088_1000018_pt1 | contig 41931 bp, 35 predicted proteins | sample RushMan_CattailN_6_FD_185557 | JGI IMG/M metagenome (GOLD analysis project Ga0210088, IMG submission 185557) | Wetland microbial communities from San Francisco Bay, California, USA, that impact long-term carbon sequestration -... | ecosystem: Environmental > Aquatic > Marine > Wetlands ... | reverse complement strand
TGGCGCCCTATGAAGAGAAAAAAATAGCCGAGAACGGGGACATCTGATCGGCCCATCAATGCGAGCCGGCCTCCGCAGTCCCACCGTGTTAAGCGTGTTAGTTGGACACACATGACCCCGTGAGTATCGAAAGTCCCCCTTTCGCAAAGGGGGATTTTCAATAAGAATCAGCAGGTTGAGAAACCCCCCCTAACCCCCCTTTTAGGAAAAGGGGGGGACCAAATCGCTGACTCCCTGTTGTTGGTGGCAAATTGTAATGCCAATGAAAACAGATACTTTTCAAAAGGACGGAGTCATGTGTGTCCAACTAACAGTTGTTAAGCGGGGAGCCGGGGTCCGGAAGCGCATGAAAACTAGATGGCCCATCACGGGCTAGTGGGATTCGGGTTGCTCTCCGTGGTTTGCCAACAAAAAACGCAAAAATGTAGTCATTTTTTGTGCTTGACTATGAGACTTCGATAAATCGAAGCAGCTAAGGCAAGGATGACCAATAGAAGCGCCAGTTCTAAACCGTGAATCTTCAGGAACGGGTAAATATAAAGCCAGGCCAGGTATGTCCTTGGCCCCATGCGCTGGTATTGCATGAAGGTTGGCGACTGAACCTCTGCGTGCAACGTTCCCGCACGCACGTGCACTTTTAAATAGTGGAAAAAGTAATGCTCCGGATTGTGCCCTCGTAACGCGGCCCCGCCTCCTCCCGAGATGGTGAAGGGTACCCCGGCCCATTCACCTTCGAACCAGCCGTGTATGTGCGAAGCGAAAATGCGGCTCACGTTGCAGCGGCGGAAAAGCTGGCTCAGCGAATCGGCCGCAGCTTTTGGAAGACTGTGATCATCGCGACCGTCCGTAGGATCGTACAATGGAGTGTGCAGAAATACCAGCCGCTGCTCGCATTTGTGCGCTCCGGATACTTGCCCTCGGAGCCACTCTCTTTGCTGTGAGTCGACGCCTCCATCGGCATCATCCAAGACGAAAAAGCAGGTCTTGCCTATTTGAAAAGTATAGTAAAAAGGACCGAAAATCTCAGCATAGAGACTTCGCCCCTCTCCTTTCAGTTCATGATTGCCGACGGCCGTCAACAAGGGTTTATGCAGACGGTTTTTTACCTGCTCTAGAAAAACGCGATAGTTCCCCTTTTCTCCGGCATGGACCAGATCACCCACGGCCACCGCGAAAGCGATCTGAGGATCGCGCTGAATGCGATCCAGTATGCTTTCAAAAACGAAGCTGCTACCTCTGTTGTCTCCGAAAACAGCAAAATAAAAATCGTCAGGATCTTCGACCTGAATCTTTTCCAGATTTGTGGCGATCCACTTTTGGGCGGGAAACGGCCGAGTATGATTCCTAACTTGAAGACCAACCAGGAGGGCAACGCTTATCCCCAGCAACGTCAACCGCAGAGGATGCTGTTTGGCTATTTTGGCGACGCTGTCCATTAGTTACAACCCAACCTCCACCCACTGCTCTTCGCGCCATTCAAAGATGCTTCCCCCAGGCCTGCTTTCATCGATCAGGCCGCATTCCCCTTTTACTCTTATGACGCCGTTTTTCATTCCATCGCCTACCCAACCGCCGGCATTTCCCTCAATCAGGATTTCGCCTCCAGTCATATTTTTGCCGATAACATCTCCCGCGTTGCCTTCGATGGTAATGCTGCCCCCATCCATTCGATGTCCGATCCAGTTGCGCGCATTGCCCTTGACGATTATCTCTCCTCCCTGAAGATACTTTCCAATATGATTGCCTGCGAGTCCTTGCAATACAATCTTGCCGGCAGTCATCTTGATCCCGAGAAAAAAGGTGCGGTTGCCAAACAATTCAAGCTTCCCCAGAGGGTGCTTAAATCCTATTCCCGATATGGATCCGGGATATTTTGTCAGATCCAAAAATAGCTCGTCAGCTTCACCAATAATTTCGTGATAGGTTCCGGATATAAAAAAACCCACCAGCGGACCGCGAGACCATTTGGGCAACACAATATTAAACAGTTGATTTATTTCAGTGAGATTCAAATCGTATTCCCGGGTAATGGCCTTGCCGAATTCGAAGACTTTCTCGCCCGCCTCCAGACGCCAGTGCTGCATCGTCATGACCAGAGCCTGCACTTCTTGTGCAATGGCATCGAGCTTGTCGAAGTCGTCTTCGATGATTTGCTCGTATCTCTGTCTTTTTTTCAGTACCTCCGGATCAACGGAATCGAATTTCAACAGATCCGGATTTTTTTCCAGCAAACCTCTAATCGTTTGCATAAACTTCTCCAAACATCTTGCCTACAGCTATGCGAGGAATATCCTGCTCACGTGCAATTTCCACAAAAGTGACGGCAGCAGGCAGCTGCTTTATAAAGCGCTCGTAATTCTCTTTGAACTTCTCATCAAAATCGCCCTCCCCTTTAATCCAGATCACGGTCAGCCGGTCCTCAACGGTTCTGAAATAGTCTATGACCCTATCCACGTTTTCTATGCCGGCATCGGTTATCAGGATGTAATCCTTTGTCCCGACTGGAAGACCGGCCGCATACTCGGCCAAATCATCGATGTGGAGCGTAGTTCCGTGACCCTGGTAGGTCTTCAGCATCTCGAAGATGCTGCGACCATCTCTTGTTGGGAGCAGAGTCAAATTCGAGTTGGAGAAATTGATCACCCCCACCCGAGCTCCAAAATCAAGATAATTGCGCGCAACGGCAAATGCACCCAAAACAGCGTAAGAAACAAGCTCGTCCGGATTTGCCATACTTCCGGACGAATCCATGATAATTACCGCATCGGGCACCAAAAATTCCCCGTATCGTTCGAATTCTTCCAGTTGGTGCTTCTTGGCAAGAGACGGGAGAACCTTTCCATAACTCTCCACCGGACTGAACGCTTCAATGCTGTCATCCAGTTCAAAATCTATGATCTGATTCGGATAGAGAGATCCCTGCTTGATGAGAGGCTTGATGGAGACGGAGTAACGTCGAGCCCTACTCCTATACCAGCTTATGTCCGGCTTTTGCAGCTCCTGTAAGAGATCTTTTCTTCCCCGGCTGATCCCTTTTCCCACCGTCCGCCTCTTGGGCAGTTCCAGCGTGGAATCTTTCAATTCCTTAAGCACTTCGGCTGCAATCCCCTCGTATTCCCTCGGCGTGACTTCTCTGGCAATTCCCTCCATGGCAGTCTGAATTTCTTCCGCGCGGAAATCTCCAAGGTTAAACAAAGTAAAAGGAGGTGTGATTCCATCCGCTGGCACGTCACCGACAACTTCCGCGAAACGCCGGATGTTGTTTTTGATCCGGATTCTGCTCAAATCGAGAAAATCAATGGTCAACAGCAGGTTCAACTTTTCTTCAAGGTCGGGTTCGATATCGCCGGCGCCAAAATCCAGTTCGGTCAACTGCGAGTAGAAAGCTCGCAAAAGCTTATCCATTCTGCTCGAAGGCGGCAACTCGCGATAAGCTTGCGCCACCTGCTCCAGTCCTTTGTTGATAACCAGATCTAGATTGACGACAATATCGTCATACAGATTCCTCAGGATGTTTTTGTGAGGCGCCTCGCTCAGCCAGGCTTGCTCAAGGATTATCATTTTCATGTCGTAGGGATGCTTAGCCCAATGGTTCAATTCATGATGAAGAATCCCCAGCAATGCTTGGTCGCTGAAATCATCAATCGCGCCCTTACCAACAAGCATCTTATGCTTTCGCCCGGAAAGATCGACTTTGATGGTTTCGATTTCGGCAGCTTCCAATTTGGCGATGGGAGGATAGTAAAGATCTTTGCGAGCTTGTTTGAAAAGCTTTTGGATGCGCTCTATCCAATTCTTGTCGGTCGATTGTTTCATGGAATATTCCTCAACCGCACTTTCCAACCTCTTCCTCATAGCTCTCTGACAAGGCTCTTGAAGAAGGGATGGCCGATCTGCTCCGCCAGTTTTTCGAGTTTTTCGAAATCGCCATTTTTGAGCGCCAGGTACGCCTCTATCTGATAATCTTTGTGCTCCTCCCATCTCTTTTTTATTTCTCTGAGCAGATCGGCAACCGCATACCAGTCATCAGAGGAAATCTTTTCAATATCCTTGACCTCACTGTGCTTTTTGTCGCTCAGAGGGCTTCTCTGCCATAGCGCAAAGGGCGCGATCGCCATAACATGTTCCAGGGTTGCTTCACTCTCATCGACCAGCCAGGCAATCGCTTTTGCATACCTAAAGATACTCTGTTCGGCCCGGTTTGATATGCCGTAGAGATCAGAACAGATGTAATTTTGATAGTGGCAGCCATCGCATCTCGAGAATTCTTTATTCAAGGTATAATGGCAGCCGATTTCCTGCCCCAGATAATCGAGCAATAGTTCGGCATCCTCCGATAGGGGTATGCTGTTAATTTCCTTCCTTATTGCTTCTATTTCCGCCGCCCGGGGAATCTGAACATCGAAGCCCTGCAGGCGGAACCTCTTTTCCAGGGTCTCTTTGAACTCTTCGGCTCTCGCGCCGATGAAATCAACCATCTCATCGGCAGAACCGCTTTCATTGTTTTGTAGAATGGTGTCTATCAGATGTTGGCTAAGTTCTTTATCCTTCAGGATTTCCTCGTCTATACCACGCCTGATGATTCTCTTCCTGACAGGATGTGCCGGACCCGTTTCTATGGCAATATCGAATCTGTCCAGCAGGGGAGGAATGAGCTTGGTGGCGCCGATATCCTGATAATTGATGGTCGCGAAAAATGTTTTCGACTGTTTGAGCATCAAGGTCTCGCCTCGATAGCTCCATATGTTCCTGTCAACTTCGTTGAGCAGTATGCTTTGCTTCCCGACGGGCAGCCGATTTATCTCATCGATAATGACGACCGGAGAAAAAGGCATGATCTTCCATTTCACGACTTCCTTCCCCTCTCTCTCCAATGCTCCGAGATCTAAAGTGGCCTTCATTTTCTCTTCGGTTTGCTCCGGATGAGCGTGTATCGTAGTGGCTTGAATGAATTCCAAAGGCAGCCCCTTGACCAAGCTGGATATTCTTTCGCTGGAACTTGTCTTTCCGCTGCCGTAATCGCCAAGGACCAATTCTTTGCCGCCTACAATGAGGCTTAATATGCCAAACAGGCCTACCGGCATATATGATTTATCGCCTACTTCCAGTAGCTCGTCTCCCAAGTAAAAACGATCTCGGATCAACTCATAAAGTTTCTGGGTTTTTTCTTTGAGTTCGCTCATAAGTTTCCATTTCGCACAAAGTTAACAGAGAAAAGCAAAACCACCGTCATCAAAAGATTGCATGGTCCATATTCAAGCTGTCAAAAGCTTTAGGCTTTTCCAATCTATTGTAAGCCTCAAGTCAATACCGCAAGGGAATCGATTGCTGAGTGATGCAACTGGAATATTCATTTTTTTGTCACCTCATCTATCCAGTTGATTTTACGCAAATTATGATTAATATTTGAAAACAACGGTAGTTGTTGATGATGAAAGGTAAATTGCCAACAGTCAGATTGGAAGGGCTAAGGTATAATGAACAAATATAGCGGGATTTCAACACATCGCAGCATGATGTTTTTTCTGCTGATCGTATTGGCTTGCGCCATGCCGGGTTGTGCTACAACCCTGCTCACACCGGACTATAACGGAAAAAACATCCAACCGGGTTTCCAGATTCCGATTGACTCAAGCGGAACACAATCCGCTCTTTATCAATCCGATGACCTCAGCATTAGCTATACTTACAAGAGAGATGGAGACAATTTCAAAATAACTGGTGCGGTAAATTTCTCCAGTGGAACGGTGTTGAACTTTAATTACGTAGACTACTTTAACTTGGGCCTGCTGATAGGAGATTCGGACGGGAAAATTCTCTCCGACAATCCGATTGTGAGCGCCAGTTGGGTCAACCTGACGGTATCAAACAGGCAAGTGCAATTCAGCAGAAGCTTTAATATTGCGTCGAACGCAGCCGTAATGGCATTCACCTACACGGGTCAAGCGTCGGAAGGCGGCAGCGGCGGCGGCGAAAATGGCGGCGGCAATATTCAGTTTTGGCAATATCCAATAGTCAAATAGGTTGATGGGGATGGGCATTTGATACTGCCTTTAAGCGGGTTGCTTTGCTATGTGGCAACCCGCTTTCTTTATGCTGCCAAAGCATCCGGACCATTCAATACAGTACGGATAGGATGATGAAGCGATGATCTTAGAGAATCTTCCCTGGTCTCACCCTGTGCGCTTCGGGGTGGCCTTGTGCCTGGGGCTCCTCATAGGGCTGGAGCGCGAAAGCGCCGAGCTGGTTCGAAAACAAAAATTTCGTGCCGGTGTGCGTACTTACGCAATTCTTAGCTTGTTTGGTTTCGCCTGCGCCTGGATGTTCAGTCTCAATGTGAGGTTCGCTCTACCGGCGGGACTGCTTGCCGTGACTGCGCTTGTCGTCATCGAGTATGTTGCCAAAATCCAGGCGGGGCGGCTGGGATGGACAAGCGAAATTGCCGCGCTGCTGACCTTTGTTGTTGGAGCGCTTTCCTTGCTGGCTGATATTTGGGTGCCGCTGTCGCTTGGGGTCGTTAACCTGTTTCTACTCTCTGAGAAATCCGAACTTGAAAGCTATGTGGAGCGACTCGACAAAGCTGAGTTTCTTGCAGTTATCAAGTTTTTGCTCGTGACCTTAATCATTCTTCCCGTTCTTCCGGACAAAGAATACACACAGTTCAAACTGAACCCGGTGCATATCTGGGAAATTGTGATCATGGTCTCGTCCATTGGCTTTGTAGGATATTTTCTTTCGAAAAAACTGGGCAGTAAGCTCGGGCTTTGGTTCTCCGGCATGTTGGGGGGAATTGTATCCAGTACCGCGGTAAGTATCGCCGTGGGCAGGATTGCCCAGAAGGATCCGGAACAGAGTGCAAGCGCGCTGCAGGCATCTATCCTGGCAAGCAGTGTCATGTACCCGCGCATCCTGGTTTTGATCTCGCTGATCAATCCGGCGTTCGCTCCCTACCTGGTATGGAAGCTGCTCCTGCTGTCCGCGATCGGAGTCCTGCTTTCGATCCGCTTGCCTGCCGGCAAGCCGTCAACTGAGGAAAGCTCTGTTACCCCATCGCAGAACCCCTTTGAAATCAGACCCGCATTGCTCTTTGCAGCACTATTTGCCTTATTGTCGGTGATCACGGAACTGGTGACCGGTTCCTTCGGCAATACCGGCTTGCTGTCGCTTTCCGCAGTAGTCGGCGTGACCGATATCGATCCCTATGTTCTCTCGCTGGTTCGTGGTTCGACAGTCGTTGAACCCATTTTGGTGTCTGCAATCATCGTCGCGATGATGAGCAATACGATTGTAAAGGGAGTATATTTTGGAGCGTTGGCAAAACCTGCCCGCAAGGAAGCCTTCGTCCGCTACGCGATTTGGGCGCTGCTGCATCTTCCATTGATTCTGATTACTTAACAGCACCTCGTGCGAATGGCTCAGCCATCTCAACATATTCTGCCAGATGCCTCTGTATCTTGACCAGCAAGGACTTCATTTCATCCAGGTCGCAAGGTCCTCCGGCGATGGCTTCCATGCCGTATGAATAGTGCTGCATAGCTTTGTTTACCTCGGAGTCGGACATATAGCCGGCAAATAAATCAGCTGCGGAAGGCGGCGAAACGCTGTCCACCTTTTCGTTACAGTTCAATCCCATTGCATAGGCTTTTCCCAGCTCATGAGCTAAGGTATTCGATTGTTTCAAAAAAGGTTCGCGAGAGATTTTATCTTGAGCCAAAACGATCGCACTGCTGCATAAGCAGCATAGCAGCGTAAATATCAATGCTTGACGCTTCACGCAAAACTCCTGCCTCGCACTCACGTTATTCCGTGTTCCTTTTCCCTAAGTTTGGCGGTCCGGGGTGACCAGAAGAGTCAGACCGCGAGCATGTTGGACCGTCAGCGGTTCGCCTTCTTCGATAGGACTGGCGTTGTTCGCCAATTCGGCGCGCCAAAGCTCTCCGCGCACCCACACGTACCCGGACGGATCCAGCCGGTCCTTGGCAATTCCCCGTTCTCCGATCATCGGGTGACTTTTGCAAGGACTTCCCTCATAAGATCGACGAAGCAATGGATACAGTAGAATATCTTTAATTATCCAAAGCACGATGATGATGCCCGTCAGCCATCCGGAAAGATCGATCCATCTCCGCAGCAAAACAAGAATCACCACCAGCAGCGCAAGGTCGGGAATTTGAATGAGCACATATTTCAATAGAGTACGACTGCTCGATCTTTTCATTCTGTTCTGTCCTCAAAACTCTCATTGCTCGATCTCGTGAATGGTATACGCCGATTTATTTTATTTGCCAAATTCGAATCGGTCTCACGCATAAACTCACAGCCGGCTCAAGAACGCACTCCGAATTTGTCGCTATACTGGTGTCCATCCGCCAGTCAACGGTTCCTATCCCCAAACAGGATAGGTTAGGTGAGGGGGGGTGTAATTTCAAACACTTGCACCCACACCCCGACCCTCTCCCTCAATGTCGGTGAATTGAGGGGAGACTGATCAAAAAATCCCCCTTTTAAAAGGGGGGAACTGACCCGCTAATTCAGCAGCATTGCCCCCTCGAGGGAGAGGGACTTTCCGGACGAACTCAAGAAGGGTCGATTTTGCAGGACGGGTTAAAGATCGAGCAACGTACTCCATTTTTGCTATTGGATTAAACGTCGATTATACTCTCCTGGAAAACATCCATATCTTCAATTTCTTCTTCCAGGTATATTTTGAGCTTATCCTTGATGCGGCTCTCGAGTTGGCGGACCCGCTCGCGGCTTATTCCAAACATACTGCCTATTTCTTGAAGCGTAAGAGGATTCTCAGAGAGAAGTCGCCGATCAAAAATTACCGCGTCTTTACCGTCGAGCTGCTGCCTGAAATTGCTGAATTTATCCCTGAGAATCTCCCTTGCCTGCTGATCCGCAACCTGGTCATCGAGAGACGGGCCCTCTTGGTAAAGAGAAGATATATGGGAGTCTTCGGAATCCTCCCGCAATGGGGCATCCAAAGAAACATCGCGCCCAGTCATCCTCTGGTCCATCTCCAGAACCACGGATTCTTTCACGTCCAGCCGCTCGCTTAAAAGTTTCGGAGAGACCTCAATGCCTAGAGCTTCCAACCGTTCCTTTTCTTTCCTCAAATTAAAGAAAAGCTTTCGCTGGGCCTGAGTTGTACCCACTTTTACAAGCTTCCAGTTATCCATGATGAACTTAATCATGTAGGCCTTTATCCAAAAGGATGCATAGTAAGAAAACTTATAGCCCTTATACGGATCGAATTTCCTTACCGCGTGCATCAGACCGACATTCCCTTCCTGAATGAGATCCATAAGGTTCTGCATCCAGTGTCTCTGGAAATCCATGGCGATCTTCACAACCAGACGCAGGTTGGCTGTGACCAGCTGATAACCGGCATCCCGGTCATCTTTTTCTCGATAACGGATAGCCAGGTCGCGCTCTTCTTCACGACTGAGCAAGGAGTAACGCTTTATCTCGCTTAAGTAGAGTCTAAATACATCATAAGATGGACTCTGCGGTTTTTCCGATGGAGTGATATTGGAAGATCGGGACGCAGATTCTTTGACTCCAGTTGAATTTTTCTCGAATGTTTTTGTCTTACCCATAATCAACATAAATATAATTCCCTCCCAGAAGAGTGAGTGACTGCATTGTGCATCACCTTATTCCAGATTATTTCTTTGAAGATCGTGAGCCATTATTAAACTCACTGGTGAGATTCGGGCAATGCGGCAAACTACCCAATGTATTTAAAGAAATACGGTATTTTTGATATGCACCATACCAAATAAGTCGGATTTGCTGCAGGTGTTCTCGGCAGTCGTTTGTGATTTCGATCCGAATGCGTCCTTTACAACATCTGAAATTTTTTTTACACTAACTATCGGTATTCAAAGTAGTGTACGCAGACCGAAGGTATGCCGTAGCTGCGGACCGCCATGAAGTTTCAGGAATTACCGTCAACCGAGTCAGAATGTCAGAACTCCGAAATATGAATTGCAGTAACAGAGAGTGTCAGAGAATGGGGAAGGACCATGATCCAGTATGAAAACGTCACAAAGGTTTTCGGCTCCGGACCGAATGTTGTTACAGCCGTAAACGACGTGACTTTCGAAATTGAAAAGGGACACGTAGTTGCTTTTTTGGGACCCTCCGGCTGCGGCAAAACCACTCTGCTGCGCCTAACCAATAGACTGATTCCCCTCACTCGCGGCAAAATCATCGTCAATGGTCAGGACATTTTATCCGTGGATGCGGTAAAACTTCGCCAGTCAATGGGCTATGCCATCCAGGCGATCGGGCTGTTCCCTAACAAGACCATCTATGAAAACATTGCCACTGTGCCGCGCTTGCTGGGATGGAAGGAAGAGAAAACCCGAGAGCGGGCCGACGAACTTCTCAGCATGCTGAGACTGGAGCCGGGAGTCTTTCGAGATCGCTACCCGGCAGAGCTTTCAGGCGGGCAGCAGCAGCGTGTAGGAGTAGCCCGAAGCCTGGCAGCGGATCCCGAGATTGTCCTCATGGACGAGCCTTTCGGCGCCATTGATCCAATCAACAGAGAAGAAATACAGAACGAGTTTCTCCGGATTCAAGGCGAGCTCAAAAAAACCATTGCGTTTGTAACCCATGATATCCATGAGGCCATTAAAGTCGGGGACGAGATAGCTATTTTCCAAGGCGGAAAGCTGATTCAGTACGATACTCCGGAAGTCATTCTTACACGCCCCAAGAATAAATATATCGCCGATTTTGTCGGCGCCGATCGAGCCCTCAAAGTATTAGGGCTGCTGCGCACCAAAGATGCCATGAACACAAAGCCAAGAAATATTGTGAAAGGTTCCTGTGACGCCCAGGATGTCCTCAAATTTCTTGAAGAAAAGGGGCTCAAGCATGCAATTGTGGTGGAGAACGATAAGCCTCTCGGCTACGTGACACTAAAATCCCTCAAGCATGAGAACGGACCTGTCAGGCACCTGGTCGACCCTTATCCTAAGTTTATAGAAAGATACGATACCCTCAGGGACGTCATGTCCATCATGCTCATGCAAGACATGCAGACCCTTTGTGTGATAGACGATCACGGTAAATTTACCGGTACTATTTCACTGAGAAATATCCAGAGCTCTATTCTGGATGCCTATACCGACGACGAAGAAGGCTAAAAACCAATCTTAAGGTACGCTCATGAATGTCTTTGACTTTATCTACAAGAATGCTGGTGAGTGCTGGCTATTGACTTTGGAGCACATCTGGATCGTATCTCTGGCGCTTTTTCTGGCCATCCTGATCGGAGTGCCAATAGGGATTGCGATCACGCGCAGCGAGCAGGCTGCCAGAAGAGTCATCAACACCGCCAACGTACTTATGACAGTGCCGTCCATCGCCCTGTTCGGGATTCTACTACCCATCCTTTCTTTGATCAATCAGGGACTGGGCAAAGTGCCTGCGGTCATCGCTCTGGTTCTCTACAGTCAGTTGCCCATCATCAGAAACACTTACACCGCCATCAAGAATGTCCCTCCAGAGATTGTCGATGCGGGCCGCGGGCTGGGCATGAGCGGCTGGAAGAGGCTGAAAGAAATTGAAATACCGTTGGCCGTTCCGGTCATCATTGCGGGTCTTCGCACGGCGGCAGTCATGAATATCGGGATAGCTGCCATCGCCGCATATATTGGAGCCGGCGGTTTAGGCGTATTGATTCAGCAGGGCATCGCCAGAGTGTACGGAGAGATGATCGTAGCAGGGGCGATTCTTGTTTCGCTTCTGGCCATCTTTGTTGATGCCGGCATGGCACTTCTTGAGAGACTCCTGACACCAAAGGGAATCAAAGTTGGAAGGGAGCTCGGTCGATGAAGAAAGCGTTTGGTAAGGCCTATCGGTTCGTTCTCGTGGTGATTTTGATAATTGCCGGCATCGCTTTGGAGCGGTTTGGAGTCATCCAATATCTTTCCGACCCCTACGAACTGCACTATCTCCTGGACTTGCTTGCCCAGCATGTTTGGATGGTCTTTGTGAGTATGTTGATGGCAACCGCACTTGGCTTGAGTGTGGGCATTATTTTTAGTCGACCCCGGTACAAGAAATATTCCGGCATTGTGATGTACATCGTCGGATTGGGTCAGACCATTCCATCCTTAGCCGTCATTGCTCTGGCCATGAGCTTCCTTGGAATTGGCTTCAAACCTGCCATTTTTGCTCTGTTCGTCTATTCTGTTCTGCCCATCGCTCGTAACACTCTGGCCGGCATCACCGCAGTACCCGGCTGGATCATCGATGCAGCCAAGGGTATGGGGATGCCTAATGCCCGCATCCTCTTCCAAATCGAACTGCCCAATGCAATGAAGGTGATCATAACAGGTTTTCGAATATCGCTGGTCATTAACATCGGCACTGCCGCTCTGGCCTTTCTGATTGGCGCCGGAGGGTTGGGCGAGCTCATATTTGTAGGAATTGATTTGATGAGACCGGATCAACTGCTGGCTGGAGCTATCCCCGTAACGCTTTTGGCGCTTTTTGCGGATTATTTGGTTGAACTCCTGGGACTTGTGATTGTACCTCGAGGTTTGCGAATACAAGAGGAAATAGGGAAATGATATGGAATTTCTTATAGTTGGAAGTGATGAGGTGAATGCATACTTGGTATAAACAAAGAAAACGGAGGTTATTTGATGAAATGGATGACTAGAACATGGTGTTGCATGCTGGCCGCAGTCATGGTTTTTGCCTTACTTGCCGTACCGGGAAACTCTTCCGCTGAAGAGAAGAAAATTGTGGTGGGCGGCAAAAACTTCACGGAACAATACATCTTACCCGAACTGGCGAAGGACCTGTTGGAGAAGAATGGCTTTGATGTGGATCTCAAAACAGGGGTCGGCTCGGTTGTAGCGCGTCAGTCTCTGGAGAATGGTCAAATCGATCTTTATTATGAGTACACCGGAACAGCGTACACAGTATACTACAAACAAGATGATCGAGCCATTATGACCGATCCTCAAAAAGTCTACCAATGGGTGAAAGACGCCGATGCCAAAAAGGGACTCATCTGGCTGCAGCCGGTCAAATTCAATAACACCTACACGTTGATGATGCGCAAGAAACAGGCCGATGAATTGGGAATCAAGACTATAAGCGATTTGAGCAAGTACGTGAACGAGCACCCCGATAAGCTCGTAATCGGAGTCAACGCAGAATTTTGGGAGCGCCCCGATGGCTTTAAACCTCTTATGAAGTACTATGATTTCAAAGTGCCTTACGACAAGATCAAAAAGATGGACTCCGGATTGGTCTACAAGGCATTGAAAGATAAGAATGTAGATGTTTCCATGGGATTTGCAACCGACGGCAGAATCGCCGCATTTGATTTTGTGACTTTGATAGACAACAAGAGCTACTTTCCCGATTACAGTCCAGCCCCGGTGGTGCGCAAGGAAATTCTTGACAAGTATCCGAACCTGCCTGAGATATTAAAACCCATCGCGGAGAATCTTACGACTGAACAAATGCGGCAACTCAACGCCGCGGTAGACGTCGATCATAAAGACGTCAGTGTTGTGGCCAAAGAATGGCTCGAAAGCCAGGGGCTTCTGAAATAGAACACACAACTATTTGAGTATATTATTAATTAAAAGCATTCCCGGCCTGTGAAAATTTTGCGGGCTGGGACTGCCCAAGAATGACCTTCCTGCTTTCGGGGTTCAAGCAGGTCACGCCAGCACCTCTTTCATGGCCTGCGCCAAATCATGCAGAGCGGCTTCTCCATCGCCGATAAATGTAGAACCGTGCATTGATGCGATCGTTTTTGGCTTTAGATCGGCAAGGCGCCTTAAAATCTGCTCCGTCTTGGTTGTATATGGCAGGTAGTTGGCGAAGGGTCCTGTCTGATATTCAATCAATACCTCTTTGAATCGACCAACGATATCAGAACTGGTTACTGGCTCTACATCGCCATTTTGGTGGAAAAGATCCGAGCTGAAAAATGTGCCGCTATTCTCTTCGTACAAATGACCTGCATCCCACGCATGAGGCACATGCGGGGTTTTAAGAAATCTGAAACGGAACTTTCCCGTTACAAGCAGTTCTCCGTCATCCAAAGCCCTTGCAGGCCGTTCCGCCACAACATCATCCACGCTTACTATCTTTGAGACGAGACTGCATATTGCCGTCGCATCGGGCGAAATCCTCTGCCACTCCCTTAGCGCACCACATTCATCAGCCTCGAAATGACTAAATCCGATCCAACGTATTTTGTTGGGATCAATCAACCCGGCAACGGCTTCACTAACCAATGGGAAAAGCCCCCTCATACCAGTGTGGTAAAGAAGAGGCTCTTCATCCCTTACAACAAATTGATTGAATTGGATATCAAGCTCTTGAATAAACGTGGAAATTCTGAATATGTCAGGGGCAATTTCAGTTATTCGGCTCATTTCTTACCTCCTTAGTTTTCAGTTAGTGAGCTTAACCCTGTATTATAATTGGTTTGTGGGAGGACGCTGCTGCTTCGTCAATAAGCCTGTAAGGCTCTGATCCGGCCCACGGGGTCAATATTTACCTGCTGCAGGCAATAGTCGAGGGGAATATTTTACCGGGATTCAGAATGCCGTTTGGATCGATCAGCCGCTTGATACTCTGCATCAAGGCGAGTGTACTTGCATCGATGTTCCAGCCGATTTTGTCTCGCTTGATGAAACCGATACCGTGCTCTGCCGCGATGCGGCCATCCATTGCGACCGCCTTCCGCAAAACTTCCGTTCTTGCCTGGAGTATCTTTTCGTGCGGGGTATGCCGGTCTTCGGCAGCGATGCCGACATGGATATTTCCGTCGCCCGCATGCCCGAAGCTGGCGACCAGAACGTCATACTTTCGGCCGATTTTTTCCAAAATGGCCACCATGTCGGGAATGCGAGCGACGGGTACGGAAATATCTTCTTCCTCCCATTTCGGCCTGAGGTTGATCAAAGCAGAATGAATCGATCGCCTGGAGTGCCACAATTTTTCCTGACTCTCTTTTTCTTTTGCTACCCTAACGGCGATGGCGCGGTTGGCTTCACAAACTCTCCGGACCCGCTGCAGATCGTCTTCTAGTTCCGAGGCTTTGCCGTCCACTTCGATCAATAGCATCGCCTCCGCTTCCACTGGCAGTCCCATCTTCAAGTACGCCTCAACGGCTCCTATGCAGCGCTTGTCCATGAATTCGAGGGTCGTCGGGATGATCCCCTTTTTCCTTATCTCGGCTATCGTCCTGGCCGCCCCGCCCATGGAATCGAACGTTGCCGTCAGAGTGTGTTTGGCCTCGGGAAGCGGCAGCAATTTGAGAACGGCCTTGGTGATGACCCCCAGGGTTCCTTCGGATCCCACAAACAGCCGGGTCAAGTCGTACCCTACCACATCTTTGATGCAGCGGGAGCCGGTATGAATGACTTCCCCGCTGGGCAGAACCACTTCCAGGCCCATGACGAAATCCTTGGTTACACCGTATTTGACGGCGCGCATGCCGCCGGCATTCTCGGCGATATTGCCGCCGATGGAACAAACCGTCATGCTGGCGGGATCAGGCGGGTAGAACAGGCCCTGCGCTTCAACCGCGGAGTGCAATTTAGCTGTGATGACACCCGGTTCTACAATAGCCTGCAGGTTGTCCGTATCGATGGTAAGAATGCGGTTGAAATGATTCATCATGACCATAACGATGCCGCCCGCCAAAGGCACAGCACCTCCAGTCAAGCCGCTGCCGGCGCCCCTCGGGACCACCGGGATCTTGCAGGTGTTGGCAATTGCCAGTATCTGGGACACGTGCTCGACGTTTCCGGGGAAAACAACCGCCTCCGGGAGGCACTTTTCGCCAGTGGCGTCGTAGGCGTAAGTCGTCCGCTCTTCCACCGACTCAAGATAATTTTCCGCGCCCAGCAACTCGATGAATTGTTTGCGTGCTTCTTTATTCATTGTATGAGTCTCTTTAGCGCGCAGTCGCTTCAATGCTGCCCAGACCAGGGGTTTCCAACTTCTTGCCGACATATTGCAGAATCAAGCTCACCAACCCCACGATGATCATATAGATAAACGCGACAATGAGGTAGGTCGAAATGGGCGCAAAATAGCGGCTGGAAATAATCTTCGCTTTCCCCATGAGATCCGGCACAGCGATCAAAAAAACCACAGCAGTGTATTTGATCATGGCGATCATTTCATTGGACCAGGAGGGTAGAACCAGTCTTAAGGCCTGAGGCAGTATGATGTGGCGGATCGCCTTCAGGCGGCTCATACCGATGGCCCGAGCGGCAACCATTTGCCCGCGGCCCACCGATTGAATCGCACCGCGAAAATACTCCGCCTGATAGGCACTGCTGTTTAAGCCCAGGGTAAGATAAGCGGCGGTCAGGCGCGAAAAGGTCACATTAAACTCCGGCAGCCCGTAGTAGACAATAAAAAGCTGGACCAAAAGGGGCGTGCCGCGGAACAAGTTAATGTAGCCGATGACGATTCGCTTTAGCCAAGGGTTTCCATAGATACGCAGCAAGGCCGTCGGCAAGCCGACGACAAATCCTATCAGCAGCGCACCGACAGCGATCTCGAGCGTTATTCTCGTTCCCTGCAGTAGATCGGGAAGAACCATTCGGGAAAAAACGAAAAAATCGTGCATAGAAACCCCGTTGGGCATTCAAGTGATCATCGATAAAAACTGCCGGGTGCGCTCGGATTTTGGGGCATTGAAGAACTCCCGGGGCGAACCCTCTTCAACGATGAACCCGCCTTCCATAAAGACAATACGGTTGGACACTTCGCGGGCAAACCCCATTTCATGGGAAACCACCAGCATGGTCATGCCCTCCCGCGCCAATTTCTGCATGACCGCCAGCACCTCGCCGGTCAGCTCGGGGTCCAGGGCTGAAGTCGGCTCATCGAAAAGCATGATGCTCGGATCCATGCCCAGGGCACGGGCAATGCCGACCCTCTGTTTTTGGCCGCCGGAAAGCTGTCCGGGGTATTTGCCGGCATGTTCCGACATTCCCACCCGCTCCAATTCGAACGAGCTTTTGCGGCGAGCTTCGTCGGGTTTCATTCCCAGCACTTTGGTCATGCCAACCGTGACATTGTCCAAGGCCGTCAAGTGATTAAAAAGATTAAATTCCTGAAAAACCATCCCGATCCGCCGGCGAACCTTGTCCTCATCGGTACCGGGCGCTGTTATTTCCTGGTCCTCCAACCAGATTCTGCCTCCGGTCGGTCGGGTGAGCAGATTGATGCACTGCAGCAGCGTGCTTTTACCCGTGCCGCTGGGGCCGACAATGACGATCACCTCTTTCGGTTGAACGGTCAGAGAAACCCCCTTGATGACCTCTGTCTGACCGAAAGATTTGCGAAGGTTTTCTATTCTTAGTATGGACTCGTCGGGCATGATCCATCTTTCTCACATGATTATTCTGTAGCGGCGCTCAACGATGCTCAGCAGCCGAGTGGCCAGCATCGTAAATACAAGGTAGAAGACAGCCGCCGTACCGAACGCCATGAACGGCTCCAAGGTGCGGGAGCTGATCCACTGAGCACGGCGCATTATTTCCGGCACACCGATGACATAGACCAGGGTGGAATCTTTCAAAACCAGCGTGAATTCATTGGCCCAGGCCGGAATAGCCAGCCGGACGGCCTGCGGTAATACGATGCAGCGGATGGCCTTAAACCGGCTCATTCCGATGGCCCGAGCGGCGATCATTTGGCCCGGCGGGACGGACATGATGGCGCCGCGAAAAATTTCCGACTGGTAGGCACCACTGGCAAACCCCAGGGCGAAAGCTCCTGATAAAAAAGGGGAGAGGTCGACGACCGCGGATATAACGAAAAATAGGATAAAAATTATGACAACCACAGGAACGGCTCGAACAAGAATGCTGTAGGTCGCCGCGACGGCCCCGAGGATGCGACCTCCGTAAATCCGCAACACCGCCATCACGGTCCCGATGGTGAAGCCGATACCCAAAGCAATGAGGGTAACCGATACCGTTACACCAAGCCCGGGGACCAGATACTGGAGAACCGTGAACAGGCTCCGGGATAGTTCTTCCATGCCTCCCTTTCGCTCGAACCGAACGCCCCGGGATATAAACCGCAGAGCTCGCTGAGGTTGAAAAGATATGGTTAAAAGCTTTTCTCTGCGCCCTCTGCGGACTCCCCGGTAAGTTTAAGCTTTTTTCAGAGCAGGGTTCGCGGAGCACGCAGAGGCTCTCATCTAAAAGTTTTCATTGAGTTCTCGGCGTCCTCTGCGGTTAATAGGAAACAGCGGATTTAGTCGATCCCGAATTCTTCTTTCTTTTTCTCAATCCAGCCCTCTTTTTTCAATTCTTCGATCACCCGGTCAAGCTCGGCCTTGAACTGAGTGTCACCCTCCGGCAGTGCCAGGCACTGGCCAGCCTTCACGGTTTCAGTGGTAACCAATGCGATTTTCAAGTCTTTCATTTTGTTCGTCAGATCCTTGGCCGGCTTGCTTTGGATCAGCAGCAAGTCAATGCGTCCTGCCGCCAGATCCAGTCCGGCATTGTCCACCCGCTCATACTGAAAGAGGTAATCCTCGGGAGTCAAACCGGGCTTGATCAAATTGTCTCTAATCCAGTTTTCCTGGATGGTGCCGGTCTGCACGCCGATCTTCTTCCCCGCAGCATCCTTGGGAGAATTCATCTTGACGTCGGCTTTGACCGAAGTCACGAAGGCATCTTTCACAAAATTATAGGGAATGGTGAAATCCACGGTCTTGTCCCGTTCCGGGGTCCCCTGCATGGCAGCCGCGACCAGATCGACCTTGTTGTTCTGCAGGGAGGCGATGAGCGAGTCAAATCCCAAGTCCTTGATCTCCACTTTTACGCCCATGCGTTTGCCGATCTCGCGCACCAGATCCATATCGAACCCAACGAATTTGCCGGATTTGTCCACGGACTCGTAGGGAGGGTAGTCGGCCGAGGTGCCGACGATCATCGTTCCTCGTTCTTTGATGACGCTTAACTGGTCAGCCGCAAAGCCCGTATTCCAACCGACCAGAACCAAAGCCAGAAGTGCCATCGCCATCCAAACAATGTGTAACCGCTTCATACGTATTTTCCTTTTCCTGAAGATTGATTTTTTTTCGCCGGGCAGCATTGAATTCGTCCCCCGGTGCATTCGCCAAGACCCTTTTTAGACTGCCATAATCGGACTGAAATCTTCATCCCCCGTTGCTCCACCTCGATACTGTGACTCTTATCCACCTACACCCCGATGGATAGGAGGCCGCGGCACAGCAAAAGGGCGATGCGGAGAAACGTGCAACCTCGTCTCCATCTCTCCCTGTCAGACCTGCGTGGTTGCTGCTTTCAACTCGCCGCACTTAATCGAGGGAGATTAGGTAAATTCAAAAGATGTTTACCCCTATTATTCAAATGATGCAACACAAGCCGCACATCCCCCTCGAGGCGGACAGTTAGGCCCACTTGACCCTGTAAGTCTAGGTCGGGCAAGTACTGGTTTTGTGCTGCTCTATTACCGCTTCCGAACGCCTTTTTCAGTCCAGTCCCAGTTCCTTCAGCTTTTCAGGAGTCGGCCGGCCGTCGCTTTGCCAGGCACGTACCCGATAATAGATGGGAAGCATCTTATCCAGTTCGCAAACATGCCCTTTGGCCGGGCCATCGGGTAGAGGTTCCTTAACGATGCGCATCGGCAGGGTATCGTCCTTGGCACTGAATCCGGCTTTGCAGAGAAACAATCGTTCGGCATTGAAGATGCGTTCCGCCGCCTGCATCAGTGTATCCATGTCGTAGTCCGTTCCCGTGGCAGCGTTCAATAACTTCATGATGCCCTCGGGCCGAATGTCTTTGGTTTGAGTCACATAGTTTCGAACCGAAAAGAATACGCACAAGCCGGCCGAATCTATTACCGCGAAAACATCTTGCCAATCTTTCACCAACTGAGGCTTATCTTCCCAGGTCAGCGGGTCAATCAGCATGGGCACACCGAGTATCTCGATATAAGCCGGGTCGCCGCGCATGTGACTGGCACCGATTGGGGAAGTAGCGTAGGCCAGCCCCATGCCTTTTTCACCTCGGGGATCGTAGCCGGCAAACTCTTGTCCCCTCGCAACTATCGCCAATTCGGGGTGGCCGTAAGCAGTTGCCAGGCGCAAACTGCCCTGCGCCAGCTGATCGCCAAAGCCTTCGCGCAGCGCGGTTTTGCGGCACATTTCGATGAGCCCGTCACCATCACCGAAGCAAAGTGGGCGGCCTACGACCGATTCACTAAGTATGCCCTTCTCGTACATTTCCATAGCACAGGCAACGGTAGCTCCCATGCTGATGGTATCCAGCCCCATTTCGTTGCAGACGTAGTTGGCTTTGGTAAGTGCCGCCAAATCCCCAATGCCGCAGTCGCTGCCCAGTGAATAGACCGTTTCGTACTCAGGCCCCTCCCCTTCTCCCTGGTATGGACCGTCGGCTATTTTAGTAACCCGGCCGCAGGCAATCGGACAGCTGAAGCAGGCTTTTGGACGAACCAGAAAACGTTCAGTAAGTGCCTCTCCGCCAATTTCTTCCCAGTGTTCGAAAGTGCCTTGTTGAAAGTTTCTGGTGGGCAATACTCCTATATTCTGAGTGCCGGTAATCGTCACGGCAGTGCCGAAGGTTCTCAGCGGGGGCGGGTGGTCTTTGTACGTATCCTTGAATTTGTCCAGATATTGCTTGGCAAGAGACTTGAATGCATTTTCGTCGTGCAGCGGAACCTTTTGGGTGCCATAGACTGCAATCGCCTTCAGTTTTTTTGCGCCCATGACCGCCCCGACTCCCGACCTTCCGGCGGCACGGTCCTTGTCATTCATGATACTGGCAAACAATACGCCATTTTCTCCAGCCGGACCGATGCAGGCCACCTTGGCCTCGTTGAGCGTCTCTTCGCAAATCGCCTGATCGGTCTCATGGGTGTTCTTACCCCAAAGATGCTCAGCGTCACGCAATTCAACAGCGCCTTCTTGGACCCACAAATAGACCGGCTTATCCGACTTTCCTTGCAAAATGATTCCATCGATGCCGGTTCGCTTCAGCATGGTCGGGAACTGCCCTCCGGAATTGGAACAGGTGACGGCACCCGTCAGCGGAGATTTGGTCATCACCATATAGCGTGCTCCAGTGGGAGCAATCGTACCGGTTAAAGGTCCGGTCATCATAATGAGTTTGTTTTCCGGACTTAGAGGATCGACCATAGGGTCTACCTCTTCCAAGAGATAACTCATGCCAAGCCCTCGGCCGCCGATGAAATTTTTCAATCGCTGCCGATCTATTTCCTCAAACTCACAAGAACCATTGTTAAGGTTAACTCGAAGAATCTTTCCCATCCATCCCATGACAAATACTCCCAAGATATGGTAATTATTGATTGACTGATTGGCTGCCGGCCCGCTTGTTCGCGGCTAGTGCCACAACCGGGTCGTATTGAAATCGACATGGTCGAAGTCGCAGACTTAAACCAATCCAGGTCACGTTGGTGCACCATAAAGATTTTATTATATCACAGCCCTCTAGGGGGTTGTCCGAGAACACGCAGCGCAGAGCTTCAGCCCTGCCGAAACAAGCAGTCCTAAGTACCGCGCTACAGGGAACAGCAATTCTGGGACAGCCTCCCGGTATTACAGCGACACTTGTATAAAATGACAGTGATGCTTTTGTGCCACTCGATTTTCGAACAATGGACAGTTAATAACTGCTGTTCCCTCATTTCCTAAATTATCAACAACTGCGGCGGAGGCAACTTTCCCAATGGTCATCAGCGTCCGAAGTTACGCGTTCATGCGGAAATACACCACCCATTTGCAAAACCATGGAGAATTATGTGTTCCTGAGCAAGCAACTGTCGGCGATGTTCTCCAACACCTGGGCGTGCCCTCGGAGGCAAAAAAAATCATTCTGGTCAACGGTCGTCCTGCCCAGCCGGACCGTGTATTGCGCTCCGGCGACCTCCTGGTATTTTATCCTGTGCTGGAAGGTGGTTAGATCACAGCCCCAAGTAGGCCTTTCGCACATGAGGGTCATGCAGCAGATCCATTGAGGACGCTTCCCGCACCAGACTGCCGGTTTCGAGAACATACGCGCGATCGCTGTTCTTTAAGGCCTGCTCGACGTTTTGTTCTACCAGCAGTAAGGTCATTTCTTGCTGGATTTTTCTCAATTGTCGATAGATCTCCTTTACCAGCACCGGTGCCAAGCCCAGGGAAAGTTCATCAATAAGCAGGTAATCCGGCCTCGACATTAAGGCTCGTCCTATGGCGAGCATTTGCTGCTCGCCGCCCGAAAGGGTTCCCGCCCGTTGCTTCCAGCGCGATCCAAGCACGGGAAACAGCTCCATTACCCATTCCATGGTGTCCGCCAGTGCAGACCGGGCATTCCTCAGATATGCACCCATTTCCAGGTTCTCTCGAACGGACATATCCCTGAACACGCGTCTTCCCTCGGGAACACAGGAAACTCCCAACGTTACGATCTGATGAGGCTGCAAACCAATCAAATCGGTACCTTCGATCAGCACCTTGCCGCTGCGGGGTCTGAGAAGCCCTAATATTGTCTTTATCAGGCTGGTTTTGCCGGCTCCATTAGCACCAATCACTGCCACGGTCTCTTTTGACCGAACCTGTAACGAAACATTCCGCAAAACCTGATTTTCGCCTATATAGACATTGACGTCATGGACTTCAATCATCCGATTCTCCGAGATAAGCTTCTATCACGCACCGATCGGCTACCACCTCGTCCGGCGGCCCTTCGCAGATAAGACGACCGTTATCGAGAACCAACACCCTTTCCACCACTTTCATAAGAGCACCCATGACATGTTCGATCCACAGTATGGAAACTCCCCATTCATCCCTGATCGTGTGGATGAGGCTCAGTGCTTCAGCTATTTCACCAGAATTTAATCCGCCCAAAACCTCATCCAACAAAATCAGCCTTGGCCGCGTAGCCAGCGCCCGAGCAATTTCCAGACGCTTTTTATCTATGAGATTCAGGTTCCCGGCCGACTGCTCAAGCATCCGAGCTAACCCAACGAATTCGAGCAGGCGAGCTGCTTCATTTTTTCTCTTGGATAAGTTTCCTGCGTATCGATTGTTTCCGATAAACGCCACCAGTACATTTTCTAAACAGGTCATCTCCGCAAATGGACGCACGATTTGAAAAGTGCGCGCAATGCCCAGCCGACAAATTTGATAAGATTTGAGCTGCTGTATTTGCCGCCCCTCAAATTGTATCCTGCCTTCCGAACACCTAAAGGCGCCGGCAATGAGGTTAAACAAAGTTGTCTTACCCGCTCCATTTGGACCGATCAAGCCGACGATTTCTTTTTCCTTGAGTTCAAAGGAAACGTCATGGACAGCGGTTAAGCCGCCGAAATGTTTGGTTACATTTGTCACTTGAAAAAAAGCCATAGGCACAATCTTTCTCACCCGGCGATCGTTTTCGAGGACTGTTTGGCAAGCGACGTCCTCCTCCACAGCCCGATCAGGCCAACCGGGGCAAAGCGGGCTATCACCAGCGCAATCAAACCGAATATCAGCACATGAAATTCGCCATAGACTCGAATGTATTCAGACAGGACTTCCAGAAAAAGGGCGCCCACAATCGGCCCGCTAAAGGTTCCAAGACCTCCGATGACGGTCATGGCAAGGATCAGAAACATGGTGTTCAAGGATGCAATTTCGGGTGTGATCAACTGGTGATAGTGTCCGTACAAAGCGCCGGCCAGTCCTGCCAAGGCACTGGAGACAACGAAAGCAACGATCCTCACGCGAACAATGTTGATGCCAAGCGAAGCAGCTGCCGTCTCATCGTTTTGCACGGCCCTGAAACTTGTTCCCAAATCCGAGTGGATAAGCCAGAAAATCAGCGAAAGCATACCGATGGTAACAACAAACATTAGATAAAAAGCGCTGACTTTGGAGTAAGTTGGGAAAAAGAAAGGAACCTGAAGCCCCATTGTTCCTCGAGTGATTTCGTATTCGTTATCAAGGATAATTCGAAGGATTTCCGAAAAAGCCAACGTGGTGAGCGACAAATAAATCCCACCCATCCTGATGCAAAGAGCCCCTAGAGCCAGACCAAGCAAAGCGGCTATACCCGCCCCAAACAAGGCGGTCAGCAAGGGAGGCAGATGCCAGTAGAGGGCAGACAAGCCGGATGCGTAGGCTCCAACGGCTGCAAAGGCGGCATGAGCGAAGGACACCTGGCCGGTATAGCCTGCCAGCAGATTCCAGCTGGAAGCCATCATGACATAGAAGAGACTCAGTATGGCAGTGTGCAGCCAGTATTCACCCAGCAGAAAGGGGAAGGCGGCAAAAACTGCAATACAGCCTAAAACAACTATCCATCGAAAATTCTGACGCAAACGCGATGTCTCCCATATGCTGGTGTTCACTTGCAGAAATCATCGATACATCCGATATCCTCACCGAGGCGAAGCCTGTCCCAGCTTGGTCCCGCCCCGGGATTAGGCTGGGAGCCGGGGTCCGGAACGCATGGAAATTCTCATGAAGCTTCTTTAGTTTCTGTTCTTTTGCCTTTTGTGTTGCATTTTCATTCAAACTCCGTCCAAAGGCGGGGCGGCACCTGTGGCAATGGGCCGTCAAAGTTCTTTTTGTCCAAAAAGGCCGGTCGGTCTCAGCGAGAGCACCAGCATGAGAATCACAAATCCGAACAAATGCTTATAGCCGGATGAAATGTAAGCCGCTCCCATATCCTGGACGATCCCCAGAATCAGCCCGCCAATGACGCATCCTGCCAGTGACCCCATGCCTCCCAATACCACCACAATGAAAGCGGTAAGACTGATGCCCGCGCCCACTGTCGGTGTCACCGGAAATATGGGCGCCAGGATCACGCCCGCGGCACCGGCCAATGCACAACCCAAGCCGAAGGAAATCATGTTCACCAGGGTTGGATTAACCCCCATCAACGCCGCCATTTCTCTATCCTGAGCTACCGCCCGCACCATCTTGCCAAACCAGGTCCGTTTAACCAGGAGGAACAACAGCACGATCACGGCTACACCAGCTGCAAATGAAACCAGCCGCTGATTCCCATAGTAAAAAAGCCCAAAAAGATGCGTCGAGCCATTGACCCAGTTTGGGGGTTTTTGAGGATACGGGCCAAAGATGAACAAATAGGCATTTTGAAGCACGATGGAGAGGATAAACGTAATGATTAATGAGTACATTTCATTGCCATAGGTCGGCTGTATTAAAGTTTTCTCTATGGCAAGGCCCAATAGAAAGATCAGGAGGATAGCTATAAGAAGCGCCGGAGCTGCGGGCAATCCAAGCTGATAAACAAACAAGGCGCTAAAATAGCCGGCCAAAACATAGAGTTCCCCATGAGCAAAATTGATCACATTCATGATGCCCACTATCAGAGAAACCCCGAGGGCCGAAAGGGCGTAGATCACTCCAAGAAGCACACCGTTTGTGAGATACATCAAGAAATCTGTCATAAGACCAAGCTCGAGTTGTTTGGATGGTTTCCGGCCGCCATTTTGAGCATGTTCGATTGCGGCAGTGGAGAGTGGCAGGCTGGAAAGCCTGCCCCACAAGCGCTTCAACTCATTTTCGCATCCCTAATGTAGCGGTCTTCTACTTGCGTTTCAGTTCACCCGTCTTGGCAGCAACCGGGTAAACCACCACTTGCTCTCTATTCTGCCATTGAATGATCAGCATGGGAGGCTGCCACTGATGGTAACGGAAGGTCCCCTTCTCATCGCCGAACTTGACCGTTCCACCGGCCACCTTCATGTCAGTCTTTTCCAGAGCATCCACTATCTTGTCCGGATCGGTGCCGCCCGCTCGATTGATGGCGTCCGCGGCAATCAACAGCACATCGTAGATGGAGCGAGACTTGTAGTCGGTCGGCGCTTTGTTGAACGCCTTTTCGTAGGACTCCCTGAAAGCTTTGGATTTCTCGTTGAGGTCAACCTTTGCATGCATGCGTGACACAAACAATTCCAGATCTCCTGCATCACCCACGTTCTGCCAGTATTCCGGCCACAAGCTGGGGGGGCCCGCACCTTCGAGAAGAAGCGCTTCCTGCGGGACCAGTCCGACCTCATGAGCCTGCGCAATCAAAGAATGAACTCCGAATCCATAAACGAATGCCAGCACCAGATCGGGCTTAAAATTCTTGATCTTATTGAGCTCTGCGTAGTGGTCGTTGCTGTCTCGACTGGTTTCCACTACCATGTTTTCGATGCCCATTTTCTTCAGGCCGTCTTCAGCCAGTTTCTTGATCCCCAAACCCCAATCGGTGTTTTCCGCCACGATGGCAACTCGCTTGAATCCGTATTCTTTGACGAATCCCAAGATGTAGTCATTCACGACCCCACTGTTGCAAGGACCCGCCCTGAAAACGTATTTATTTCCTTGGGCTGTGATGTCGTCGGCCCAGGCTTCGGCAATAATCAAAGGCTGTTTATAACGTTCGGCGATGGCCACTTCCGCCAGCGCACAAGATGAATGGCTTTCTCCAACGGTAACGACCACATGATCTTTGGTGATCAGCTTTTCAAATCCCGAAGCGGCTTTTTCCGGCACGCCTCCAGTATCTTCGAAAACTACCTCCATCTTTTTGCCCAGAACGCCGCCCATTTGATTGTTTATGACATCGAGCGCAAGTTGAATGCCTTCTTCAAAAGCCTGTCCCGTAGCAGCAGCCGGACCGGTACGAGGACCGACCACGCCTACCTTAATGGTATCCTCCGCAAAAACTCCCTGCGCCATCAGAAAAGTGCCAAGCACCAATGCTATTACCACCGTGAAAACTTTTCTTTGCGTCATTCCTCGCCTCCTTAAGCATCTTTCTCCATTAAGCACCAACGCTATTGATGAAACTCCCCTGCCCTTTACTAACACCCCCTTTCTATTCCGATCCGCAAACATGTTTCATACGTTTCCCGCTATGACAGGCCCGCCCGCCCCACAAAAGCCTCGTTTACTGCAGATTTTACCAGCGTTCTGCTGCGGCCGGGCGGAAGCCTCTAATCAGTTATGGAGCAATTCAAAATCCCCCTAGATCCCCCTTTGCGAAAGGGGGACTTTCAATACCCACGGGGTCATGTGTGTCCAACTAACAGGTTCCGAGGAAGGGGCAGCTCCAACTGGAGAATTACTTCCGCTCAGCTATACCAGAAGGCTATTCAAGAAATGTCACTTCGAGCCGAAGGCGGGAAATCCTATACTCGGAATCAGTTGATCATGCATTGTCAGACCGCCCCTGGCTCAATCTCAAAATATCCCGCGCCTCACTGGGCGAGGCAACTTCTCTGCCCAATTCGTTTGCCAGACGAACGATTCGCGCGACCAACTGCTCATTGCTGGCAAGTTCCCCGCGCCGGTAGTAAATATTGTCTTCCAAACCGACCCGCACATGCCCGCCCATCAGAATCCCATGGACATTCACAACAAGCTGGGCAGCACCAATTCCCGATACATTCCAGGTGGCATCGCGCGGAATGGAGTTTTTCAAATGCACCAAGTTTTCAATGGTGGCCGGAATGGCACCTTTTAAACCCATCACGAAGTTGAAGTGAAGAGGCGCAGCGGCCAAGCCCTGTTTCTCCAATTCCAGAGCATTGTTGATCATGCTGGTATCGAAAATCTCCATCTCCGGCTTAATCCCATAATGCAGCATCTCTTTAGCCAAACCCGCAATCAGTGAAGGGCTGTTTTCGTAGACGCTGTTGGGGAAATTCACCGATCCCGTCGTAAGGCTGGCCATCTCCGGCCTTAGCTTCAAACGCTCGGCACGCTGCTCATAGGCCATTCCGGCCCGGCCTCCAGTGGAAATCTGAACGATCAAATCGGTTTTCGCCTTAAGCCCCGCATGGACCTCTTCAAACAGCTTATAATCGGGTGAAGGAGACTCATCCACGGGATTCCTGACATGCACATGCAGAATGGCTGCACCTGCCGATTCGCAGCGAATTGCCGTCTCTACGATTTCTGCAGGAGTGATTGGAACATGAGGAGTGTTTTTTCTTTTCGGCAGTGATCCGGTAGGGGCAACCGTTATGATCAACTTTTCCATTTTTTCCCTCCGTCTAAACTTTTTGAACTCCCACCTGCTGCTCTAATAAAAGAGAAATTTGCTTAGCCGTATTGATCAACGGGGGCACAAGCTTGGACACGAGTGCCTCTCGCGTATACCGGATGGTTGGCACCGCTACATTCGCGGCAGCAATCGGCCGTCCCTGCCGAAAAATAGGGGCTGCCGCAGATCGCAGGCCGACTGACAATTCTTCATCATTTACGGCGAAACCTTGCTGCCGCACGATAGCAAGTTCGGTTAGTAATGCTTCAGCAGATGAATGAGTGTTGTGCGTGAGAGGGACCCAGCCAACGCGTCGCAGGATACTGCGGTATTCATCTTCGGGCAGATGAGCCAGGATGACCTTGCCCATCGACGTGCAATAGACAGGCAGTTTAGCGCCGATATGAAGTTCGGTTGCGAGGATTTGTTCCGTCTTATACCTTGCCACATAAAGGATTTCGGTATCTTCAAGGACGGCCATATTGACCGTTTCGCCTAAAGTCCTGGATAAGTCTCGCAGGTAAGGTTTTGCTACCTGGCACAGATCATACCCGCAAATGACTCCGTATCCCAATCCAAGAATCTTGGGGGTCAACTGATACCGTTTCGCAGCTGTTTTCTCAATGTAGCCCAGTTCCGCCAGAGTGTGGCAGAATCGGGTGAGAGTGGCTTTCGACATGTCTGTGGCACGCGAAAGTTGAGTCAGGGTCAGAGGCGTATCGGAGTCAGCTAAAGTTTCAAGCAGGCTGAGACCGCGAGCGAGGGAGGTGATGAAAATTCTTTCATTTCTTACCTCCTCCGGGTGGGTTCGTAACTTGTTCCTTTCTGGCATGCCGCCCCTTTGTATCCAACACCTGTGAAGGCTCGCACCAAAATTCCGCATAGCGATATGTTATTCTGCATAGTAGAATAATGAAGCCGGCACTGTCAACCGGGAATCGGTTCTCCACTGCTGTGGATTGCTTCATCAAGTTACGGTATGATTGCACTTCGCTGCTCCGCCCGCAGCCGGACTTAAGCCTTGCACTGAGCGGGGTTTCAGAACGGGATCCAAACAGCTTTTATGAGGAAACCCCGCACTGCAGAACCTTAGCCCTGTCAAGATAGGTGATAAGAAATTATGATTAAAAAGACTTCCCAAAGGGGTCAGAAATAATTTCATTGAATATCATACTCCGTTTATAGAAATACCTTGACTTGCTTCCTTTTGGACTGACGGGTAGCAGGTCGGATGCTTATCAACCCTGCAGATGCATCGGGAGGGAACCGACAATGTACAAAGTAACCTACGAAGACGATCAAATAGTAATCCGCCTCGACAAAAATCTGGTCGAAGGTGAGACACTTGCGAGGTTTTTGGGCCAGATTAATCTTCAGTCAATCTTGAAGAAGAGCAGTCTAAAAACGGCATCCGAGAGGATGATGATCCAAAACCGTATAAGAGACTTCCCGAAGGGTTTTGCTCTCCTGCGAGACCCGGCTCTGAATAAGGGGACGGCATTTACCCAGGAAGAGAGGGAGGCACTGGGGCTCAGGGGATTTCTACCACCACGGATACACACCATGGAGGAACAGGTTCACCGGGTGCTCGGGAATTTGAGAAGGAAGCCCAACGACTTGGAAAAATACATTTACCTGACCAGTCTCCAGGATAGAAATAAGACATTATTTTACCGCATTCTCTTAGACAACATCGAGGAAATGATGCCCATTGTCTACACTCCGACGGTGGGCCAGGCATGCATCGAGTATGGAAGCATCTTTCGCCGCCCGAGGGGAATTTTCATTACGGCGAACGATAAAGGCAGTATAGCAGACATCCTTAGAAATTGGCCGTACAAAGAGATTCGAATTATTGTCGTAACCGACGGGGAGCGAATCCTCGGTCTTGGCGACCTGGGAGCCGACGGAATGGGCATTCCGGTAGGCAAACTGGCCCTCTATACCGCCTGCGCAGGGATTCATCCATCCATTAGTCTGCCTGTGACCATCGATGTCGGAACAAATAACGAAAAGTTGCTGAATGATCCGCTTTACATTGGGCTCAGGCATCGCCGACTCCGAGGAGAAGCCTACGACGAACTGATAGAGGAGTTTATCGTGGCGGTGCAGGAGGTGTTTCCGGGTGCTGTGATCCAGTTCGAGGATTTTGCCAACAAGAATGCTTTCCGTCTTTTGCAGGAGTACCGGGATCAAGTCTGCTGTTTTAATGACGATATTCAGGGAACGGCTGCCGTCACGCTGGCGGGGCTGTATTCGGCATTGCGGATAACCGGAGGAACGCTCAAGGATCAAAAACTCCTGTTCTTAGGGGCCGGCGAGGCCGGCATAGGTGCTGCCGATCTGGCGGTTTCGGCAATGGCCGAAGAAGGACTGACTGCAGACGAAGCGATCAACCGCATTTGGTTTTTGGACTCCAAAGGACTGGTGGTGCAAAGTCGCACGGATCTCACTGTGCCCAAGCGCAGTTATGCACATGATCACGAGTTCCTGCCGGATCTACTCAGCGCCGTTAAAACATTAAAGCCCACTGCCGTCATTGGACTCTCGGGGCAGGCCAAGATGTTCACTCAGCCGGTCCTTGAAGCCATGGCAAGTTTCAACCAAAGACCCATCGTCTTCGCGCTGTCCAATCCCACATCCAATTCAGAGTGCACAGCTGAAGAGGCCTATCAGTGGACGGAGGGGCGCTGCGTTTTTGCAAGCGGCAGCCCGTTTGCCCCTGTGACAGTCCAGGGCAAGACGTTCTATCCAGCCCAGGGAAACAATGTTTACATTTTTCCGGGTGTGGGTTTGGGTGTCATCGCATGTTGGGCAAGACATGTCACCAATGAGATGTTCCTCGTTGCAGCTAAAACATTGGCCCAACAGATCTCGCAGGATGACCTGGATCGGGGCAGCATCTTCCCACCTCTGTCAAAAATCAGGCAAGTATCCGCAGCGATTGCCGCTGCAGTGACAGAAGTGGCCTACCAGCGAGGTCTTGCCACAAATCCGAAGCCGGTCGATCTCCCGGAGCACATCGCATCTTTAATGTATCGCCCGGAATATCTAAATTATGTGTAGCTGAACGCCCTCACGATCAACATCCGCATCCGGCTAAAATGGTGGTCTTGGGGGTTGGATAAATTTATATTTGTATTAATATCCATGACATATCAACCTTATAATAAAAAGGAGAAAAAGCCATGGCCGTGATCGCTATGTACAATGACTTTGCTACTGGAGGGAGAGAACTCGGCCGAATGCTGGCCAGAAGACTTGGCTACGAGTATGTTGACAAATCTCTTTTCCAAAAAATCGCAGAAGATCTTCATGTCTCCGAAGGAACGTTGAAGTCTTTTGAGATGAGCAGAGAATACAAAATATCCAATCTCTTTTCCAACTTGTTCAGCAAAAGCTACCTTCAGCGAATCGTGGGGTACGATAAGGGTGTCATTGAAGAGCGGGAATATCAAGACAGTCTGAAAAATCTTATACTGGGAGTGGCCAAGGAAAATGATGTGGTCATTATTGGCAGGGCGGCACATTATTTCCTAAAGGATATGGACAATTGCTATCGGTTTCGCGTAATTGCCCCGATGCCTTGGCGCAAGGAATACGCCGTGGAGAAGCTCGGCGTTTCTGCCGATCGGGCCGAGGCAACGATCGAAAGAAGGGATACAAATCAGCTCTGGTTTCACCGGTCGGTATGCGGCGAGGATTTTGACGACCCTTATCTCTTCCATTTGACGCTGAACACGGGCCTCATGCCATTCGAGCAGGCAGCAAACATTATGACGGCATTGGTGAAATAGTGAAGATGGCAACTGGAGGAATTGATTTACCCCGAAGAACACGAAGAAGACTTCGTTAACCCATAATTTTTTCTTCGTGTTTCTTCTTGCTCTCGGTGGTTTGGCAACAGCGATTGCAAAAGCACACAGACAAGATATGAGGTGATGATCAGGGCTAATAAACCCGTCTTGTTCCGTGGCGCTTGCCAAGGACTTCCAAAGTGTCATTTACCACCATAAAAGCATCGGGATCGATGCCATAGACAATATCTTTCATTCTCGGCAGTTCCGTAAGCGTTGTAACCGTAAATATCACATCGCTGTCTTCTCCGGTGTAGCCCCCCTTCCCTTTCAGGTAAGTCACACCGCGGTTGATCCGAAAAAGGATGTCGTCGGCAATCTTGTGGGATTCCTTGGATACAATGAGAAGAGCCTTACGCCGGTTGAAACCTGTCAAAACAACATCGATCACCCTGCTGCTGGTGTAGACATAGATAAGTGAATAAAGAGCGATTTCAACATTGAAGAATACCGCTCCGGTGAGCAGCACCAGAGCATTGGTGGCCATTATGACTGCACCGGGACGTAAGCCGAAGCGCTTGTTTATGTAAACTGCAAAAATGTCCAACCCACCCGCCGAACCGAGCGAGCGAAGAATAATACCTCCACCTATTCCACAAACAACGCCCGCGAACAACGCTGCCAAAATTGGATCGTGAATACTGACTGGAGGAGGCTGGATAAGGTTTGCGACCAAGGAGAAAAAAGCCATTCCAAAAATAGTGTAGAGCATGAAGCGTCGACTGACATGAAACCAGCCCAGCAAAAGCAGGGGGATGTTCGAGATAAAGTAAACAAGGCCGATGTCGGAGGATGGAACCAAGTAGTGAATAATAAGGGCTGTACCGATCAGTCCTCCACTCAAGAGTTTTTGTGGAACTAAAATGGAATTCATCCCAACGACGAATACAATAGAACCGCAGATTATCAAGCCGCAGTTAAACAACATGGAACGTATGGAAACGCCGTCAAATATGTCGACAAAAGATTTCAGCAGCCTTGACCCACTCATTTCAATTTCCCTTTCCTTATGCTTTTGCCTTTTTCCAGTCCGGCATGAATGCCGGTAGACCGGAAGAGGGCATGATTGTCGTCATTTTTTTTGGTTCCAGTTTCCCTCTGAAACCGAAGATACCATATAGATATTATTGCTCAGGTCGACAAGTGGAAAACAATTTTATGTACCGATAATTTAAAGATATTTTTATCAGTATAATTTCAACTCATACATTTAGCAGCAGCATATTTGGAACTCAACCCTTGACTTGCCGATCCGCATCTTGTTACAAAATTAGGCGCTGCAACGATCTTTGATGGAAACTCGCACAGCTGGAGCTAAAAGTGCAATTTACAACATGAACTTGGCTTGCGAGTATCTGATTAAGGGGGAGAGCAAAAGAGATCGAATAACTATCGTTTTTGATCGGCCCACGGCCGATGTTATTAACCCCGCCTTTAGTGTTTTTAATCGCTCTCAAGAATCTACCAACTTCATCTCCTCCGCAGCCAATTGGATAATTTCCTGCAGGCTCAATTTGAAAGCAAGCGCAAGACATGCTGCCTCGCCGGAGAGAACTGTTTTTTGTTTTGAAGCCTTATTGGACAGGAGAACCAACGACTTTGTACATCTTCAATGAGATAAGGAAAGGAGATCCAATGAAAAAAGCGCACGGTCAGCTGCATAAACTATCTTTGATTGCTCTTGCTTTGGTATTTTGCTTTACAGCAATGAGTATCCAGAGTTTTGCCGAATCGAAAAAACCGATACGCTTCAACGATAGAAGCTGGGACAGTATCCAGGTTCATAACCGGATTGCCGGCTTCATCCTCGAAAATGGCTACGGCTACAAGGTGGATTACCAGCCAGGAGAAACGGTGCCCCTTCTCACCGGTTTGATCCGGGGAGACACGGACATCGACATGGAATCCTGGACTCAAAACAGTCAGGAGATTTTCGATAAGGGCTTGAAGGAGGGGGCTATTGTAGACCTTGGTCCCAACTTTACCGATGCAGGCGAAGCGTGGTTTGTTCCCACTTATGTAATCAAAGGCGACAAGGAACGCGGCATTGAACCAATGGCTCCGGGGTTGAAGTCCGTTTACGATCTTCCTAAGTATTGGGAGTTGTTTAAGGATCCAGAAGATCCCAGCAAGGGGTTGTTCGTCAATTCAGTTCCCGGCTGGACGGTAACCAGAGACAATGAACTAAGGTTCAAAGCGTACGGTCTGAACAAAACATATAATATTTTGACTCCCGGGTCTGATGCTGCGTTGGCCGGTTCTATGGTTGCCGCCTACAAAAAGGGCAAGCCATGGGTCGGCTACTACTGGTCTCCCACTTGGGTTCTGGGTCAACTTGACATGACCGCTCTCGAGCAGCCGCCGTACAGCAAGGAAGTTTGGGAGAATACTCATGAATGCGGATTCACCACCCCGGTAGTCGATATCTATGTCAACAAGAGCATGCTCAAGCGGGCTCCCGACGCGGTCGAAATGCTCAAGAAGTATGAGACCACCGCGGATATGAACAACAGAGTATTGGCTTACATGCAAAAGAATAAAGTCGGGACTGAAGAAGGCGCCAAGTATTTCCTGCAGAACTACGAAGTAGTTTGGACCAAGTGGGTGCCCGACGATGTCGCCAAGAAGGTTAAGACAGCACTGAAGGAATAAGAAGGAAAAATCCCCCTAAATCCCCCTTTGCGAAAGGGGGACTTTCAATACCCGCGGGGTCATGTGTGGCCAAGTAACAGGGGCTAAGCGTGTCCCGACGGTCAGTTTAAAAACTGGCGTGGATTGTCTTGCTAAAGACTTTTCCCCAGATAGGAATGGGGTCAGGAGAATAGCGTTGCAAAACGGGCAAGAACGTTCGCCAGGCAATGAAGTTTGCCTGGAAGTCAAAAGTCTGTGGAAGATTTTCGGACCCAAACCCGAAGAGATCCTGCGTTCAGAACTGAGACGGGCTCCCAAAAAGGAGATATTGGATCAAACGGGCTGCGTTTTGGGACTGCGCGATGTCTCGTTCAGTGTTCGCAAGGGGGAGTTCTTTATGCTCATGGGACTCTCCGGCAGCGGCAAATCCACGTGCATCAGATGTCTGCTGCGCCTCATAGAGCCCACAGCCGGCAGCATTCTGGTTGAGGGCGAAGATATCTGCGGGTATGACAAGCCCAAACTCATGCACCTCCGCCGTCATACCATCGGCATGGTCTTCCAGCATTTTGGACTCTTCCCGCATTACAGCGTGGCGGACAACGTTGCCTACGGCTTGAAAGTTGGAGGAACACCCAAAGAAGAACGCTACGAAAGAGCGCTGAAGGCAATCGAGACGGTTGGTCTGAAAGGTTGGGAAGACTATCTCCCCGGCTCTCTAAGCGGTGGGATGCAGCAGCGTGTCGGGATTGCCAGGGCTCTCGCCAAGGACCCCGAAATCCTGCTCATGGACGAACCGTTCAGCGGACTGGACCCCCTCATTCGCCGTGAAATGCAGGACGAACTGGTGGAGTTGCAGGACAAGCTGCAAAAAACCATCATCTTTGTGACCCATGACCTGCATGAAGCCCTTAAGCTGGGCGACCGCATTGCTATCATGCGGGATGGCGAAATCATCCAGCTTGGGACGCCGGAAGACGTGATCACCTCCCCGGCAGACGACTATGTACGTGACTTTGTCCAGGATGCCACTCCCTCCAAGGTCCTCACCGCCGACCGCATCAAAGAGGAACCGACCCTGCTTCTTTATGAATGGCAGGGACCGCAGGTGGTCCGTCACATGCTGCGCTCGGCCAGACGGCAAAATGCTTTTGTGGTCAACAAGCATCACCAACTCCTGGGACTCGTGACCAGAGAGATCGTTGAGGATCTCATCAAAAGAGGTGTTCCCAGCATCAAAAATGCCCTGATCGAGGATGTGCCCACATGCACTTCTGAAACTATCGTGGAAGACCTCTTTCCAATCGCCACCTCGAGCCATTTCTCCATTGCCGTCGTCGACGGCCGCGGACGGTTTGTCGGCGAAATTCACGACCGCACGATTCTCGACAGCATGATCTCGGACAAAGAGGAAACCAACGATGTTTAATTTTCCATCGCAAATTCGGATTCCACTTGCAACGTGGATTGACCAGCTCATGGACTGGGTGCTCGCTCATTGGGGGGCGTTCTTCGATGCTTTGGGAGACGTCCTTCTCCAGGTTCTCCTCTACATTGAAAAAATCTTTCTTTGGTTGCCATGGTTCGTGGTCCTCATTCTGATAGGGGTCGTTGCATGGCGAGCACTGGGCCGTTGGTGGCACGGTCTTATCATGGCCGCTTTGCTGTTCATAATCGGTGCCTTCGGCTACTGGAAACTATCGATGATGACACTGGCGCTAGTGACCTCATCGGTGCTCATCTCCCTGGCAATTGGGATTCCAACCGGAATCCTGATGGCTCAAAGCGATCTGTTCGAATCTTTGTTTCGGCCTGTGCTCGATGCCATGCAGACCATGCCGAGCTTCGTCTACCTGATTCCAGCGTTGATGTTGTTCGGACTGGGAAAAGTTCCGGCGGTCTTTGCCACAATCATCTACGCGGTGCCTCCGGTCATTCGCCTCACCAATGTAGGAATCCGGCAAGTCTCCAAGAGTGTTTTGGAGGCGGCGGAATCCCTGGGATCGAGTTCGAGGCAGATTCTGTTCAACGTGCAGCTGCCCCTGGCTTTCCCCTCGATCATGGTCGGCGTCAACCAGACGACCATGATGGCACTTTCGATGGTCGTCGTGGCATCCATGATCGGCGCTCGGGGGCTGGGACTCGAAGTTCTATTGGCGATCAACCGGATCGAAGTCGGGCGCGGTTTTGAGGCGGGGTTGAGCATCGTTTTCCTGGCCATCATCATAGATCGGATCACGCACGCGTTGGCAGCAAAACAGCAGGCTGCAAGGCGCTAGCTGTCTCCATCCGGACACCGACAATTCCACATGACCCGCCATGGCCGGCGACCTGGAGGAGCCACTCCCCTCTGGCTCCTCTCATGAGACTTCATTGCTTTCTGTGCTTTTGCACTTTGTGTTTCTAAACCACGAAGTGCACGAAGCACACGAAGAAAAAAAGGGTCAGATAAATTCCTCTTCGTGCTCTTCGTGTCCTTCGTGGTTGAATTAACATCTAATAATTACGAGAAAAATACGAAGCCGAAGAAGTCTCATTATCGCTCAAACCCCGTCAAAAGGCGGAGCGATGGCCCTGACTCCTGGCTCCTTCAAAAATGCTTACGATATACGACAGCTTTAGCGATATCCACCGACACATCAAAATCTGCCCGAAATAATTCAAGATAGGGACTTTCAGATGCATCTCGGCCGTTGATTTTCTCTATGGTTATACTGCGCATAGGCTCGAATGTTCGGGTCAGCATATGATGGAATGGGCCCAGATAATTCGGCAGGTCGGGATCATCCTCAGCCGCGTGAAATATGAGCGACTTGCCCCGACGCTTCGACTCAACCACTAGCCTGCTGCCGTGATAGACCAAGTGCGTGCCCGCAACCCGCCTAGGCAGTTTACCTTTCAGAGCCTCCAGCCGGAGACCGCAAAGAGACGCAGGATCGATCGCAGAGAGCCAGTAAATGACATCTTCGTCCATACCTCCTTGCAGCCTGTGGTAAGCCTGTTGGGAAATGAACTGCGGGCCGGGTATTCCATGGAAAAAATAACCGGTTAAAACCTCGCCGGAAAGCTCCATGAGCCGCAGCGCCCGAAAAACGCTCGGCCAACTGAACGGGACCAGTTCATTTTGCAGGATCTCGCGAAACAGAATACCGTATCGTTCGAGCAAAAGCCTCGCCCTGTCCTTGTTACGCTCCTCCCGGTTCAGCAGGTCGTCGTCATGTTCCGGCCAGGCAATGCACAGCCAGTTTCCCGCCAGAGGGAGTGAACCCATCCACCTGGAAAAGGCGACCCTGCTGCTGTGTCTCCGCCTCCTACTGCCCCTATTTGAACTTCGCTCTGTCAGGTCCGTCACTTTGAAATTATTTTCGATTGCGTGGCGCAGCGATGCAAACGTGTCGTTTGTCACCTCTCCCCGCCACACGGCCTTCCAAAGCCTCTGGTTCAGTTCGACGGGTCTCTGGTTGGAGAAGCGAACAAGAGTTGAAAAATCATAGCGTGCTGTAGGATCGCGAAACAGTTCTGAAAGCTCGGAACCCTTTCCTTTGTTGATTTTATCCTCCGGTGTGGCCTCCACCCCCTCTTGCGGCGACTCGCCCCCTGGATAGCGGCTTTCTTCCTGCAGCAAATCCAGGTCCGGCTCGAAACAGAAACACACGCGCCGCTTTCCGGTGCCGATCCAAAGAAGGTCACTTTGCTGCATGATCGAGTCCAGCCATGAGGGATCATAGGATTGCATGCGAGCAGGAAAAAGCTCGGACTCAATAAGTTCTGCAGCAATCGGGAAACAAACCAACTGTTGAAGGCTTTGGAATAGCCCCTCCCTGCCCTCCTCCGGCTGTGTGATGCCCTGAAGCGACGCGAGGAATAGCTGCAGCTTTTCGAGATCGAGAGTCCTAAAAGCGGGTCGGGCCTCTGCCCGCATCAAGCGCAGAAGAATTTCATAATTTTCGCTGTCGCAAACGGCATCTTCATCCAGTTCTTGAACCAGGTGCCCGGCAGCCAGATTCTCAGAATCAACACCACTTTCAATAGCGCCTTCCAGCCGCTCAATATTTAGGCCAAGCGTGCTCCCGATGAATTCAATCGACCTCGGAGCATAATACCGCAGCCATTGGGACAGCAATGACGCGAATACTTCATCCTCGTCCACCTCGCTCAGATTGGTATCCTCGAATGTCTCAGGCGAAAATGCACCGGCAGCATCAATCCGCTCAATACATATTGCATCGGAGTTCCGATAAAAACCGAAGATGATTCTGGGAAGCTCTTCCACCGCGACGATCAGCGGTTCGCCCGGCCTCATAATGACCGACTCGAGAGAATCTTCTTTTCCAGTACTGGTTTCCGTTCTTCCGGGATGGATGAACACAATTCTATCGGCTACGGATCTCAGAAGTTCCTGACGGTCCATTTTGTGGTCGGATTCAATGACGTCCAGCAGCCTTTGCCATTCGGAAGTTGGCAGCAGCAACCTTTCCTTGATCCACTCTACCAGATCGATTGGATTATCAGGGGAATATCCCGGCGCCAGACGCTGCCTTTTCAGCTCAAATCGTTCTGCCAGAGCCAGGGGCACAGCCGGGCGCAGTTCAGGCGATCGGACCACCTCGTGCAACAGATCGGTTCGCAGCCTGGAAGCCCTGCCCGACCCCATTTCATCGTCCATGTACATGTACTGGTTGATTTGCGGCCAGGTGAGGGCCTGAGCCATGGGGCTGGGATGCGAGGTATGCACCTCCGACCACTGGATGGCGCCGGACTCGAGTTCGTTCAGTACTTGCACAACCTCTTCCAGTTCGAACTCGTCCTGCAGGCAGGTGCGCCATGCTTCCAATAGAATGGGGAAATCTTCATACTGAAAAACCGACTCCAAAAGTTTCTGTGAACGCATTCGACTGAGCCACAACGGCATACGGTCGTTCATTTTGCGGCGCGTCAGCAGGAGTGCGCGCCCGGCGCATTCCCGGAAGCGAGCCCCGAAAAATCCGGAACCCTCCAGTTTTTTCTTCAGTAAGCTTTGGGCTGTGCTGCTGCTCACCAGTGAAAATATCTCCGCAGCACCGACTTCATGAGGCAGCTGCAGCATGAGGCAGTCGTTGCTGGGGTAGACCTGCGGCCGATAGCCGTAGCGTTCTTCCCATGCCGCTTCGAGCGCCATGGCATAAGGCCTGTTGACGCGGCCTCCCCACAATGTATGCAGCACAATTTGATTTCCCGGATATCCTCCCGGGCCGGTATCCACGTGCTCTACCAGGACATGATAGCGGTGCGGGAGGCAGCAGAGGGTTTCCTCTTTTTGTCTTTTCAGAAAGTTGATGAGCTCGCTTGATGCGGTTTTATCGAGACAATGAACATCTTGCAGATGTTTCTTAAAATGGGGATCGTCCAGCTTCTTATCGGCCATTTGCAGAAAACAGCCGATGCGTTCTGACAGATAAAATCCGCGGAGGTTTTCTTCGGCTCTCCAGAAGGGAGGAGCGGTCGCAGCCGGATGGGCCGGCGAAACGAAAACATCGTTGTGAGTGATTCGCTCGATTTTCCAGTTTTGAGTGCCGAGAGTGAAAACCTGGCCCACTCTTGCTTCCCAGACGAATTCTTCATCCAGTTCACCGATTCGCGCACTGCTCTCCTGGTGCCGCAGATGAAAATAGCCCCGGTCAGGGATGGTTCCGCCGGAAAAGTACAGATCCTGCAACGCACCTTTTCTGATCGTAGCGGTATTGCTCAAACGGTCGACTGCGATGCGCGGCTTGAGTTCACGCAGGCGGCTGCCGGCATAGCGGCCGTCCAGCATGTTCAATACCAGGTCGAACTGCCGGCGGCTGATCGATCGGTACGGGTAGCTCGTCTTTATCCAGGCGTAGAGATCATCCACATTCCAGGTTTCAACACCGACCATGGAGACAATGATTTGGGCCAGCACATCCAGAGGAAGCTGGATCGGGTGGACATCTTCTATCTCTTGCTCGATCACTCCCGCGGCGAGCACCGCATTCTGAACAATTTCTTCCGGATCAATGGGGAGCAGTGCGCCGTCGCTTACCTCCCCTACCCTGTGACCCGCCCGGCCGATTCGTTGGATGGCTGAAGAAAGAGACGGGGGGGACTGGAGCAGTACCACCTGGTCGAGGGCACCTATATCGATTCCCAGTTCCAAAGAGTTGGTTGCAACGATGGCACGAAGTTCTCCTGCCTTTAGTTTCCTTTCCACCTCTGTGCGGATTTCGCGGGAGAGTGAACCATGGTGAGCATATGCGATCGGGTTTTTCTCATCCTGGTTGACAAGGTGGGTGATTTTTTCGCAAAGCCTCCGACTGTTGGTAAAAATGAGTGTCGAGCGATTCTTCAGGATGATCCCTTTGATCTCATCAACAAAAGGCTGCCAAAAGGAATCCCGCTCATCCCATCGAGCCGCGGCTTCAGGGAAACGAACTTTAATCCGGTAGCGTTTCTTTTGAGAGGATTCTATGATCTTAACCGGTCTAGGTGAGTAATGGGCGCTGTGAGGATGTCCTTCCATCCGGTAACCGCCCAGAAACTCCGCGACCAAATCCAATGGTCTGACCGTTGCCGAAAGTGCAATGCGTTGAAATTCTCCGCACATCGGAACCAGACGGTCCACCGCCGTTATCAGATGTACGCCGCGCTTGTTCCCCACCACCGCATGGATTTCATCCAAAATCACGGTCGAGATACCGGTCAGGATCGACCGGCCGCCCTGAGAGCTCAAAAGCAGATTCAGGCTTTCCGGAGTAGTGATGAGGATTTCCGGGGGATGGCGCAGCATTCTTCGCCGTTCGCTCTGGGGAGTATCCCCGCTTCGAGTCGCAACTCCGATATTGGGAAAAAACTCCCCTGCTTTTTCAAAGATCTTTTGCAATTCGGCAAGAGGTCTCAGGAGGTTCCTTTGAACGTCGTTGTTCAGCGCTTTAAGAGGCGAGACATAGAGGACGCTGGTTTGCCCGAGCGTACGTTCGCCCGTTATCAACTGATTGACGGCACACAGGAACGCAGCCAGCGTCTTTCCGCTTCCTGTCGGGGCAGTGATCAGGACATGGCTTCCCTGCATGATGCTCGGCCACGCCTTGATCTGCAGCTCGGTCGGTTTCCCGACCTTGTCCACAAACCACTCCGCAACCAGCCGATGAAAATGATCGAGAACTCCGTAATCTGTTCTATTCATCGAACCCAAACCTTCATTCCCTTGCTTAATCCTTAATCCGTAATCCCTAATCCTAATTATTGCTTGACGAATGCCACCCTTTCCCGTAGGGAACTATATTATCTAGTAAAAACAGCCAACTTATTTTATCGCAAGAATATAAGGTCTTTCAGGATGAACTCAAAGCCTCCTGAGGCACAGACTCAGCAGAAGC